>ENA-OPVK01000019-OPVK01000019.1-human-gut-metagenome-genome-assembly--contig:-NODE-19-length-137897-cov-8.605672_pt1 | contig 137897 bp, 115 predicted proteins | sample MGYA00241495_ERZ501982 | MGnify/ENA primary metagenome ERZ501982 (study PRJEB25962, sample SAMEA2042002) | human gut metagenome | biome: human gut; feature: human-associated habitat; material: faeces...
TCTGCCAATAACTTTGCTACATTTTTCTGTTTATCACTTTTTATTCGTACTTTTGCGTCAAAAAAGTAGAAATAAACCGAAAAGAGATATAAATATGTTGCGTAAAATTAGAGTGACGTTGGCCATTGTCTTTTATGTATTGGTCACGCTTCTGTTCCTGGATTTTACAGGGACGATTCATACTTGGTTTGGCTGGATGGCTAAAATCCAGTTCTTGCCGGCTGTGTTGGCTCTGAATGTGGGGGTCATAGTGGCATTGGTGGTGCTGACATTGTTGTTGGGACGAGTATATTGCTCTGTCATTTGTCCGTTAGGAGTTTTTCAGGATATCATTTCGTGGATAAGTTCTAAGCGGAAAAAGAAAAAATACCGTTTCTCTTATTCCCGTCCGCTTACCGTTTTGCGGTGGGTGGTATTACTCCTTTTTGTAATAGCTTTATTGGCAGGCTTGGTTCCACTGGCCGCTCTTATAGCTCCTTACAGTTCATACGGGCGTATCGCTTCTACCTTGTTGGCACCGGTTTATCAGTGGGGAAACAACCTGTTGGCTTTTTGGGCTGAGAGGGCGGACAGCTATGCATTCTATGAAACAGAGGTATGGATGAAGGGACTGCCTACGCTGATTGTGGCGGTGGTAACGGTGGTGGTTCTTTTTGTACTGGCTTGGAAACACGGGCGTACATATTGCAATACCATTTGTCCGGTAGGAACCGTTCTTGGATTCCTGTCCAAATATTCCCTGTTCCGTCCGGTCATTGATACCTCGAAATGTAAGAACTGCCAGTTGTGCGCCAAGAAGTGCAAGGCTGCCTGCATCAACCTGGAAAAGCATGAGATAGACTATAGCCGTTGTGTGGCTTGTATGGATTGTATCAGTACCTGTAAGCATGGGGCCTTGCATTACGAAAGCCGCTTTAAGCAGAAGGATGGAAAAAGAAACGAGGCTCCGGTACAACCGGACAATTCCCGCCGTAGCTTCCTGACTGTTGCCGCTACGGTAACGGTAGGCGCCACATTGAAGGCCCAGGAAAAGAAGGTTGACGGCGGTCTGGCTACCATTATCGATAAGCAGGTTCCGAACCGTCAGACCAAGATTCTTCCGCCGGGAGCCCAGAGTGCCAAGCATTTTGCCCAGCATTGTACCGCCTGCCAGTTGTGCGTATCGGCTTGTCCGAATCAGGTGCTTCGTCCCTCGACGGACCTGATGAAATTCATGCAGCCGGAGATGTCGTACGAACGGGGATATTGCCGTCCGGAATGTACCAAGTGTGCGGAAGTCTGTCCTACAGATGCTATCCACTTGACTTCCCTGGCCGATAAATCTTCTACTCAGATTGGTCATGCTGTTTTCCTGTATGACAATTGTATAGCGGTCAAGGATAAGGTATCGTGCGGAAATTGTGAACGGCATTGCCCTACAGGAGCCATCCAGATGGTGCCCAGCGTGGAAGGAGATCCGGATTCTCCGAAGATACCGGCCGTGAACGTGGAACGCTGTATCGGTTGCGGGGCTTGCGAGAACCTGTGTCCGGCCCGTCCGTTCAGTGCCATTTATGTAGAGGGACACGAAAGACAACGTTTAATCTGATGCCGTGAACGGCTTAAAAATACTTTGATATGGAGGATAATAAAAGAATGAACCGACGGGATTTCCTGAAGATTGTAGGAATCAGTACGGCTACCGTTGGAGGTCTGTTCTACGGTTGTGACGATAAGAAGCAGACGACCGGTGCGGCGGTTGATCCCAATGCTCCGGTTCCTACCGATAAGATGACATACCGTACATCGGATAAAGGAGAAAAGATTTCATTGCTGGGATATGGCTGTATGCGTTGGCCCACATTGCCTTCGCCGGCCGGAGATGGAAATGTCATCGACCAGGATGCGGTCAATGAATTGGTGGATTATGCCATTGCACACGGGGTGACTTATTTCGATACATCTCCGGTGTATGTACAGGGATGGTCGGAGAAGACGACCGGTATCGCGCTGAAGCGTCATCCGCGCGAGAAGTTCCAGCTGGCTACCAAATTGTCTAATTTCAGTAATTTCACCCGGGAGAATTCCATCAAGATGTACAAGCAGTCGTTCGAGGATCTGCAGGTGGATTACATCGACTATTACCTGCTGCATTCCATCGGTAATGGAGGTATCGAGACGTTCCGCAAGCGATATATCGAAAACGGGATGTTGGATTACCTGATCGAGGAGCGAAAGGCCGGACGTATCCGGAATCTGGGCTTCTCTTTCCACGGGACGAAGGAAGTGTTTGATGAAGTCTTGGGGATGCACGAGCAGGTACACTGGGACTTTGTGCAGATCCAGTTGAATTACGTGGATTGGCATCATGCTTCCGGCAATAACGTGAACGCGGATTATCTGTACGGCGAACTGGTGAAACGCAACATCAAGGCCATCATCATGGAGCCGTTGCTGGGAGGAAGACTTTCGAATGTGCCTGATCACATTGTAGCCCGTTTGAAGGAACGTCGGCCGAAAGATAGTGTGGCTTCGTGGGCATTTCGCTTTGCCGGCTCTCCGGACCATGTATTGACTGTTCTGAGCGGAATGACGTACATGGAGCATTTGCAGGATAACCTGCGTACTTATTCTCCGTTGGTCCCGTTGACGGAGGAGGATAAGGATTTCTTGGAAGAAACCGCTCAGCTGATGATGAAGTATCCTACCGTGCCTTGCAACGATTGTAAGTATTGCATGCCGTGTCCGTACGGAATCGATATACCGGCTATCCTGATTCACTATAACAAGTGTGTGAACGAAGGAAATGTGCCGAAAAGCCAGCAGGACCCGAATTACCGGGAAGCCCGCAGAGCTTTTCTGATAGGGTATGACCGGAGTGTGCCGAAATTGCGTCAGGCCAGTCATTGCATCGGTTGTGAAACATGTAACCCGCATTGTCCGCAAAGCATTGACATTCCGAAAGAGCTGCACCGTATCGATGCGTTTGTAGAACAACTGAAACAAGGTACTTTGTGATGGTTCCCGAGGAAATGATTGAACGGTTGCATACCGGGAATTATGCTTGTGTTATCCGGAACGGAAACGAAGAACGGGTGTTTTACCAAAGGGGAGTGGCCGATCTGTATGACCTGCTGAAAAACCAGCCGGACTTTCTGAACCATGCGCAGGTGGCAGACAAGGTAATCGGGAAAGGTGCCGCGGCATTGATGGCGCTGGGTAAGGTGGCCGAGGTCTATACCGATGTAATCAGCCGTCCGGCAAGAGCTCTTCTGGAGCGAGAAAGCATTCCGGTGACCTATGTTACCGAGGCACCTTATATCCGGAACCGGGCTCAGACCGGGCAATGTCCTGTAGAGACTTTGTGTAGCGAGACGGATGATTTGCAGGAAATGCTGGAGAAGATTTCCGGTTTCCTGGCTTCCCTCAAGGAACAAGGATAAGAATCGTTATCATAGAGACATGAAAACAGTCCTGTCAGACTCCCTCCTGAGGAGTACGGACAGGACTGTTTTTTTATCTGCGTGAATGCTCAGAATTCGTAGATGTCGGAGGGCAGGGTACGCTTCAAAGGGATAACCTGAACATCCTTACCGGCGGCAATATTCCGTTGCTGCAAGGCGATTTCTACGGTCTTGTAGGCTAGTTCCGGATGGTTGTTGTCTTTGCTGAGGTGGCACAGGAACAGGTATTCCAGCTTCTCGGGGAAATGTTCGGAGATGAATTCCGCCATTTCCCGGTTGCTGAGGTGTCCGTTCGGGCTGGCAATCCGGGCTTTCAGGTGTTGCGGATAAGGGCCCATCATCAGCATGGTTTCATCATAATTGGCTTCCAGAATCAGGTAGTTCGCCCGGGCGATATAGTCTGCGGCTGTCGAGGTGATATGTCCGATATCGGTCAGGAACGCAAAGTTCTTTCCGTCGATGGTGATGCTATAGCCGACGTTGTCGGAACCGTCGTGCGGAACCTCGAAGCAGGTAATCCGGAAGTCCTCGAAGGTGAGGGGAGTCTCTTTCTCGATGTAGCGGATATGTGCTTCCGATAATTTCTCGGTCACGCAATAGCTGCGCCGGATACCCTCGTGGATGATACGGGTGGCATAAATGGGAATGCCGTGCTTTTCCCCCAAATGACCGACGGCCTTGATGTGGTCGGCATGGTCGTGGGTGATGAACACTGCCTTTATCCGTTCCAGCGGGAGGTCCTTCTCTTTCAGAATTTTCTTGATGGAGCGGATGCCGATGCCCGCGTCTATCAGGATGCTATATTGCTCTGTGCCTAAGTAATAGCAGTTTCCGCTGCTTCCGCTGCCTAAGCTCATAAATTGTATTTTCATGACAATTGGTTCTTTTTTGTTGGTTCCCTATTTCAAAAAGGAATGCAAATATACGGAAAAGTGCGTGTAGAGGCAAATGAGGAACCCGGTTTTTCAGATCCGGGTATTCCGGTAGTTCCATTTATCGGGCTGGAAGCTGCTAGGGAACAGGGGACTGTAAACGAAAAAAGAGCCACAAAAGGCAGGAGCCTGCATGGCCCCTGTTTCCGTGACTCTAAAATGTTATGATGGATACACAAAAAATCAATGACAGAGCATCTTGCCGTCTATCTTCGTGAATTTCTCGGCATCACTCTTGCGGATGTTGATACTTCCGTCGTTCCAGTTGGAAGGCCAGCCGCCGATGATGTGTCCCAGGAAGACAGCCTTGATTTCGTGCAGACCTTTTGCCAGGGCTACCGAGTTGTCGTTGCGGGAGAAGCGTTTCACCTCGTTGGCGTTATTGATGAGCAGTTTGCCGTCAATCCAGACTTCTTCCAAATCAGATGAGAAGTAGTAGACACCGTCTTCCGGAATATTCACGTAACCGGTCGCTACCGCCGCATACTGGTTGACACCACGCATGGATTCGTCGGTCTTCACGTAGGAAGTCAGTTCACGGGTTTCGCTGATGACCTTGGTTTCCTTCACCGGAGCCATGGCATCCTTCAGAAGGCGGGTATTCAGGTAATATCCGTCAGTAACCTGCATGTTTAATCCCGGAGTGGTTTGTGCCACCTGCTTGGCCGGAGCCAGTTCCTGTTTGTCTACCAGGATGGTGCGTGTACGGCTCAACTTACCGGAAGGAAGCAGGGTAGCAATCTTCAGGGTAGTCGTCTTGTCGAACTGAATCGGACCGGTATACACGGTTGATTGTGCGGTCGGTTCAGTTCCGTCGAGGGTATAGACCATCGTTTCCGGACGGCTGGTCGTAAAGGTCAGCGATACATTGTCAGTAAAGGCTACCGTGTTGCAGGAACCGTTCGGCTGTTCCGGTTGCGGAATGTGATAGTTGACGTTATGGCCGTCCAGACGAACGTATGCGTTGTTGATACGGCGTTCGAAATCCTTGTAGTTCTTGTTCTTCACCTGAGTCCAGGCAATTTCAGACAAGGCCAGGGCACGTGGGAAGGTACGGTATTCGCGCAGGGCAGTATTATAAAGGTATTCGCTCCATACATTGGCCTGTACACCCTTGATGTAGTGGTCTTTCTTCATGGCTACCAGCGTATCCGGAGTCGGGTTGTAGCTGTAGGTTTTCTCCAACGTAGTATATCCGCCGATAGAAACCGGTTCCACTTTGCTGTCACCCTGGAAGTGGTCGAGGTACATACCGTTTCCACCCGGAGTCATGATTACGTCGTGATCCATGGATGCAGCGGCGATACCGCCTTCTTCACCCCGCCAGGACATGACCGTTGCACTCGGTGCCAGTCCGCCTTCCAGAATCTCGTCCCAACCGATCATCTTCTTGCCGAATTTCTCCACTACCTTTTCCATACGTTGTACGAAATAGCTTTGGAGTCTTTCTTCGGCGCTATGACCGTCTTCTGCCTGCAGGCCTTCGTCCTGAATACGTTTCTGACAAAGCGGACAATTCTTCCAGCTGGTCTTCGGACATTCGTCGCCACCGATGTGGAAGTATTCGCCCGGGAACAGAGGCACCACTTCGCTGATGACATCCTCCAGGAACTTGAACGGTTCTTCCTTACCGGCACACATGACGATGTCTTCCACTCCCCAGATGATACGCGGAGTGATGGGTTGTCCCTGGCAGGAAAGTTCCGGATAAGCGGAGATGGCAGCCAGTTCGTGTCCCGGGAGTTCGATTTCAGGAACGATGGTAATGAAGCGGTCGGCAGCATATTTTACGATGTCCTTCACTTCCTCCTGGGTATAATATCCTTTGTGTTCGGTTCCTTCACCGTCGATACGGGTAGAACCTACTTCGGTCAGTTTCGGGTATTTCTTGATTTCGATGCGCCATCCCTGGTCGTCTGTCAAGTGCCAGTGCATACGGTTCAGCTTGAAGAGCGCCATTACATCCAGCTGTTTCTTGACGTCTTCTACCGGCATGAAGTGGCGGCAAGCGTCAATCATCAGTCCGCGGTAACCGAAACGTGGTTCGTCCTTGATGTTGACGGCCTGAGCCTGCCAGTTGATGCCTTCTACCTTGACCGGACTTTCGATTTCGGCCGGAAGCAGTTGCATCAGACTCTGCATACCATAGAACAGGCCCTGGGCGGTCTTACCTTTGATGGTAACGCCTTTGGGAGTTACGTTCAAGGTATATCCTTCATCGTTTGTTTTCAGTTTCGAGTCGATAATCAGTTTGATGTCCCCTTTGTCGGCCACCTGGATGTTGTAGCCGGTAGCTGTCCGCATCTTGGCGGCGAAGAATCCGGCAATGGTCTTTGCTTCGGGGGTTGTGGCACCCAGTGTAGTTTGGTCTGTCAGTTGGAAGAAACCTTTGTTTTGTGTCAAACTCTGTGGCATGGGGATGATGTTGATGCCTTCGTTGTAGGACTTGACATCTCCCGCCTGTGCATATCCGGCAGTAGCCATGAATGAAAGGGCGATTCCGGCGCACAGTGTCGTAAAGATATTTCTCATGATGTGATAAATTTAAAGTGTTTTCATTATTTTGCCCAAAAGTATGAAAAATTTTTCAAAATAGCCGAATGATTCTGAAAAAAGCAGGGGAAATGTTGTAAAAAAACAGTATATTCTGTATCTATTTTTTCCTTAATAAAAAACGAACTCACGTTTTGTTGGTTACGTGAGTTCGTTTTATGAAAATTGTCCGTTTGTTTGAGGTGAAACGAACGTTTGTTTTTTGGGGGGAATTCATACTGTCTTTAAGTCGAACTTTTCCCGATTAGACATGATTCTTTTCATATTTTTCTGTGCCCATTCGGTGAGCTGGATGATGTGTGGAATGAGTGAAAGCCCTATGTCCGTAAGCCGGTATTCTACTTTGGGCGGAACTACAGGATATGCTTTTCTGGAGATCAGTCCGTAGGCTTCCAGTGTACGGAGCGTTCCGGACAATACACGGGATGAAACATCCGGTATCTCCCTGCATAGTTCGTTGAACCGGATTACTTCGTGTTCATGGATGATGAGCAGGACGAGAAAGGCCCATTTATTTCCGAACCGGGCAATGACATTACGTATGGGGCAAAACTCTATGATGGAATTCTTTTCTTCTTTTTTCTGCATATTCGGATGTTGATTTTCTAGTGAGGATTATCTGTCAGAACTTTGTTTGCAAAGCTACCATTTTTCTTCCATTCGGACGCTATTCTGTTGTAATAATTTTTTTCTTATTTTTTATGTGATTAATGGCCTGATTTCCTGCAAAAGAGAGAAAAAGGTTAGTAGGTGATATAAATGTAACTTCTTGACAGATAGCGTTCTGATGGTTAATTTTGCAGAAACATTAAATCTTTAAAAGAATGAAACAAATAGAGAAAATCGTAGAGGCAAAGAACTGTAGTGCCGTCAACGTAGGAAAATTGAGTGAACTGGGTGAATATGTATTGGCGCTGGGACCGGATGTCAGGATTCCGGGAAAAGTATTCGGCGGTGCGGCTGTAAAGGCTACCGGGGCAGAGTTTTCTTTCCAGTCTTTTGCGCCTGGAACCGAAACGGGTTTTCTGCATACACATAAAAGCCACGAGGAACTTTATTTCTTTTTGTCCGGAAAAGGTGAGTTTCAGGTCGATGGACAGGTATTCCCGGTTTCTGAGGGCAGTGTGGTACGTGTGGCTCCCGAAGGTCTGCGTTCGGTACGCAATCATGGAATAGAACCGTTGGTGATGCTTTGTGTGCAATATGCGGGAGGAACTTTTACCGCAGACGATGCGACAGACGGCGTAATATCCGATGCGGCGGTGAAATGGTAGTATATTGGGGGCACAGGATTAGCATATGTCTGTGCTTGTTTAACAGTGATTCTACATAAGACACAAAGGTTTCCGGTAATTGTATATTTATGCCGGAAACCTTTGCCTGTATGTATAGGTTATTCATAATGCCCGTATCACCCGTATTTCGCTTCGTGAATTGTCGATGCGGTTCACCTGAATCTGGGTCTTGATGCGTTCGCGTAACCCCTCGACATGGCTGATGATACCGACTTTTTTCCCACCCAGCTGATGCAACCGCTCCAGGGTATCCATGACGGTATTGAGGTAATCTTCGCTCAACGTACCGAAGCCCTCGTCGATGAAAAGCATGTCGGTAGAGAGGCGGTGCTGATTGAGGGAGGAGAGTCCCAACGCCAAGGACAGGGATACCAGAAAACTTTCGCCACCGGACAGGGTCGATGTCGGTCGGGCACTGCCACCCTGGTAATAGTCACGCAACAGGATGGTGAGTGAACCTGCCTGACAGGCCAACTCGTAACGGTCGGTCAGTCTGCGCAGGTAGGTGTTGGCGCCGTTCAGCAGTTCTTTCAGTACAAAGCTTTGGGCGATGTTCCGGAACTTGGTGCCTTTGGCGTCGCCGAAGTGGAAACTCAGCCGTTCCCATTGGCGGTAGATTCTCTGGAGACGGTCGGCCAGTGCCTGTTCGTCCTTCAGGCGGATGCGGTTCTGGGCATCGGTAGCCAGGCGGTTTTCCAGTTGGCCGATTTCCTGATAGATGGCCGTAGACTGACTATCCAGTGCCTGTTGCTTCTCGGTCAGTGTCCCGATACTTTCTTCGGCTTCTAAAGCCGGCTTATCCGCCTGATGCCGTTCCAGTTGTCCGGTAGTCTGTCGGAATGCGGCTTCGAGAGACACAGCCTTTTCACGTGCTTGTTGCTGACCGTTACGAAGCTGTTCCACTTGATAGGTGGTATAGGTCGCCAGTTCCTGGATGTATTCGCGGGTAAAATCCGGGTGTTTCTCCAGAAACTGAAGTAAGATTGTTTCTTGTTGACGGACTGATTCACGGAGCCCATCCTGTACCGTTCTCAGGCTCTGGCAATCAGAAGCAAACCGGAACCAGGCTTCATGAAGGTCGGATAGCTGCTGGGGAACAACCGGAGGGATATCTTTCCAGTTTGGGAAGGCTTTTTGTATCGATTCTCGGAACGGTTCCAGGCTCCGTTCCAACTGCGCTCCGTTGTCTACCTCTTTCTGTAGCCGGACGATGTTCTCCTGTATTTGCCGGTAGTCATCGCTTGCCTGCTGAAGGCGTTTCATCAGGGCTTCAGCATTCATTTCCCATTGTTTCTCCCAGTCGTTCCATAACATGCCGGAGCGTAGCTTCTCCAGGGCATCGCCGATGATTTGTTCCTGGCTTTTCAGGAAAGAACGTACAGCCTCTTCTTTTATCCTGCACTCGTTCAACCGGGTTTCTATCGTCTTCAGCTTTCGGTTGGCGTTGTCCAGTTGTTTCTGTATCTTGTCTTTTTCCTGCTGCTGGTTTTTCAGCTCCTGTTCCGCTCGATGGATGTCCTGCAATTTTTGTCGGATGCTGTCTCGCTCCTGGTCGAGTGCCTCGGAATGTTTTTTCAAGAAGTCAAGTTCCTGAACGGTCAGTTGGGTAAAGGAATATGCCGTACACAACTGGAGAGTCAGCCGAAGCTGTTCCTGATACCTGCTTCGGGTTTGCTCTACAACGGCCGATTTCTGGTCGTATAGTTTCTGGTATGAACGGAGGTTGGCATCGTTCTCGTGCACAGCTTTTTCGGCCAGTTCGCAAGCCTGCTTTTTCTGTTGCCAATTGTCGTATACCGGTTTGAGGGATGATTGGAAGGTTTGGTCGGAAGGTAGTACCTTAATCTCTTGTCCACAAACCGGGCAATGGTCGCCGGGATGAAGTCGGCTTCGTGCTTCGCGTGCCCAATCTTCTACGGCTTCCTTCTGGCGGTTGTATAGTGTTTCGGCTTCTTCCTTCTGTTCCAAAGAACGCTGATAAGCCTGTAGCAGTTCCGGTTGGCGGTTGGCGTACGCATCCTGTTGTTTGCGGATGTCGGAAAGAGTCTCTTGTTCTTCGGTTTCCTTTTTCTTCTGTTCCAACAGGAGACTTAAAGCGTTGAAGGCCTTGGTACAGGTATCCCGTTGCAGCTCGTTCTGTTGTTGGGCGGTTTGTGTTTCGGAGGGGTGCAGGGCATCCAAGGTTGCTTGTCGGATTGTTACCTCTTGCTCTTTCAGGGATAGCAGTTCCTGCTGTTCCTTGACAAATTTGTTCCCCTTCTCGAACGTTTCCGTATGTTGTCGTTTTTCTTGCTCGATGAATGCCAGTTCGGATGTCTTTTCCTGCCGGTTTCGGCGGGCATTTGTCGCCGCCTGCAATTGTGCCAACAATCCTTGGCTGGCTTCATACATCGGTACAAACGGAGCTTCCAGCCGCAATTTTTCCTCCAATTGATGCAACTGGTTCTGAAGATCCTGGCAGTGCATTGCCAGCCATGCGTCGCCGGAAGCCAATATTTGTCTTTGTTTTAGCAGAAGGATTTCCTGCTTTTCGGAATTCTGTTGCTGATTACGCAATGTCTCCAGCTGACGGATGCATTCCCTGGCTTCGGTACCGGTATTCCAGGCCGCGATGAAACGGTCGGTGGCCAAAAAGGTATCGGAAGAAAGAATCTCCTGCTGCTGTTTCCAGTCTGCTTCCTGATGTACGAGCGTTTGCCGTAATTCGGCTTCTTTCTTCAGCCAGTCTATTTCCCGTCGGATGCTTTCCTGTTGTTGCTTATAGGCAGCGGCGGTTGCCTGTTGCTGGCTGATACGGCTTTTCAGTGTCTCTTCCTCTTCGGGAGTCAATAGCTGGATGCCCGCCAGTTTTTGCATCTGTAGCTCGTATTGTTGCTTCTTTTCTTGTGTCAGGGTGTAAATTTTCTCTCCCAGTGTGGAATAGATTTCTGTACCTGTGAGCTTTTCCAGAATTTCGGATTTTTCTTTGGCCTGACTTTGCAGGAATTTGGTGAAATCTCCTTGGGCCAGTAAGGTTGTTCGGCAGAACTGTTCGAAAGATAGGCCGATAGCAGCGGCTTGTTCGGCCGTGATTTCTCCTTTCTGTGTGTAGGTCGTCTGTGTCTGGTGGTTGTCCCAAGTCCATTTGACGCTTTGGATGGTCGTGTTAGCTTTTTTACGGGCGCAGCTTACGTACCAACGGGCGGTGTAAGGAATTTCGTTGGTGCCGATAAAATCAAGCTCCACCCAGGCCTCGCCCGTATTGCGGCGCATCAGCTGGCGCTTGTCATTGATGGCTACACTGTCTTTGCTTTTGGAGAAAATATGGTTGGTGTCCCGGTAATTTTCGTTGGCCGACTGATACATGCGGGGGGTATCGTTATAGAGTGCCAGGCAGATGGCATCAAGGATGGTGGTCTTTCCTGCACCGGTTTCTCCGCAGATGAGAAAGATGGATTCTCCGGACAATGGCTCCTGTTCGAAGTCAATGGTAGCTTCTTCGATGGAGGTCAGGTTATGGATGGTAAGTTTCTGTAGTTTCATGGAATAAGGGATAGGTTCATGGTTACTGTTGTTCCTCGCGTACGGTATCGATGACCGTTTTCAGCAGGTGGCGGAGTTCCTCGTCCAGCGGTTCTCCGGTAGCCTCTTCGAAATAACGGTCGGCTATCTCCAGCGGCGATTGTTCTTTCAGCTCCTGAATGTTGAGAGAGGTCGCCGTTGCAGAAGAAGCGGAGGTTTCCCGTTGGGTACGGATGTAGCAGAAGCGGCAGGCTTTGTCCCTGACTGCCTGCGAGGCCTGTTCGTTACAATCCGGACTCAGGTAATCTTTCAATAACACGTTCAGTCGGATATATGCCGGATTGTCTGCCGGAAATGTCTGTAGCTCTTTCAGGGCCGTTTCGAAAGGAGCCGGTTCTTTGGGGAGCGTCACTAAGGGGAAAGGGTTATCTATCGGGATAATCTCCAGCTTGGGGGTGTCGCCGTGGCGGGATAGTTCTACACAGGTCATCGAATGAGGATAGGTCTCATCGAAATTGACCGGCAGGGGAGAACCACTGTAGCGGGCGTACTGTTTAGTGTTCCGGAGTGTCTGTGGGCAATGGATATGCCCCAAGGCCAAGTAATCATATCCTTCGCCCAAGGTCTCGATTGGCAGATAGTCCATACCTCCTATGCCGTCGTCGTGTCCGGTTATATCGGAACCTGCTACCGCCAGATGAGCCATCAATATCACCGGGACACCGGTCGTATTCCGCTTTGCGGTTTCTTCCAGTAAAGTATGGAAGAAATCCGCTTGCCTTTCATCCCGAGGAATGTCAGGATGTAAAGCCGGGAAGTTCTGCGGATAACAATGAGGCACGGCAATCACATAGCCGGTCAGCTTTCCGGATTCATCGGCCAAAGGGATGATGTGTTTTTCCCATAACACCTGGTTGTCTTTCCGATCGATGCTTCCGATGACATGCACCCGGAAATGTTTCCATAGATTGCTGTCTATTTCCAGTCGGGAACTGCTGTCGTGATTGCCGGCTGTCACTATGATCTGCATGGTGGGGCAGGCATCATGAATGGCCAGTATGGCATCTGTATACATGCGCTGGGTGCTGGCAGAAGGAGAAGAATAATGATAGACATCGCCGCTGATGAGCAATGCGTCCGGTCGGTGAGTACGTACAGCTTCGGTAAGTTGTTTCAGGAAAGCCTGTTGCTCGGCTGTACGGTCAAAATTATAGAGACTATGGCCTAAGTGCCAGTCGCTGGTATGTAGAAGTTTCATAAGAGAAAACTGGTTTAACGGGGATTTGATTCTTGCAAAGATAAAATTTTTATCCCTATCTTTGCATCCGTTCATGAAAAATTGACTTGAATGAAACCACAGATACTGGTAGGTGCTGCCACCTCAGGCAGCGGAAAGACGACATTTACCATGGGACTTCTCCGGGCTTTGAAGAAACGTGGGCTGAAGGTTCAGCCTTTCAAATGCGGACCGGATTATATTGACACGCAGTTCCATGCCGTTGCAGCCGACCGGGACTCCATCAACCTGGATTCCTGGATGGCCAGCCGTACACATATCCAGCATATCTATAACCTGTATGCCGAAAAAGCGGATGTCTGTGTAACGGAAGGTGTGATGGGGCTGTTCGACGGTTACAATCGGATGCAGGGAAGTACGGCGGAAATCGCTCAGATATTGCAGGTCCCTGTTATCCTGGTGGTGAATGCACGTTCGTCCGCCTATTCAGTAGCTCCTTTGCTCTACGGTTACAAACATTTTCGTCCGTCGATCAAGATTGCCGGGGTCGTTTTCAATCAGGTGTCGTCTGCCGCGCATTTCGGTTACCTGAAAGACGCCTGTAAGGATGCCGGACTGGAATGTCTGGGGTATCTGCCCCAAACCGAAGGATTGCGTATGCCTTCCCGGCATTTGGGACTGACCTTAACCGCCAAACGTCAGATGGATGAGGTCATCGAACGGACTTCGCTATTGGTAGAGCAATATGTAGACATCGATAAGCTGTTAAGCTTGTGTACCCGTATCTTCCCTTGTCAATATACCCTCCCTTATACCTCGGAAGTCGGTGTGGAAAGCATGCACCGACCTTCTGCCAAACTACGTATAGCCGTCGCCCGCGACGCAGCTTTCAATTTTACATACCGGGAGAATCTGGACCGTTTGTCCGAATTGGGTAAGATTACTTATTTCAGTCCCGTATATGGCAGCGACTTGCCGGAAGCTGATTTGGTGTATCTGCCCGGTGGCTATCCGGAACTTTTTGCCCGCCAGTTGCATCGGCGGAAACGGATGATGGAACAGTTGCGGGAATATGCCGAAGCCGGCGGTAAGCTGTTGGCTGAATGTGGAGGGATGATGTTCCTCTCCCGTTCATTGACGGTACGCCAGGGAGGTACTGCCTACGAAATGGCCGGGATATTCCCCATTGATTGTACCATGGTGGATGCCAAGCTACATTTGGGTTACCGCCAGACGGTCTATCAGGGACTTTCGTTGAAAGGTCATGAATTCCATTATTCTTCAGTGGTGTGCCCCGACGTAATTCCTTCTGTAGCCCGGCTACGGAATGCGAAAGGTAATGAAGTGAATACACCCTTGTACCGTTATCGGAACGTGATAGCCGGATATACCCATTGGTACTGGGGAGAAACCGATATTCTGAAACTCTGGGAATAAACAATAGCATGAAACAAGACATTCATTCAGCAGACAGTGACCGGAAGCAACCTTTGCATCCGCTGATGCTTGCCGGCACGGGTAGTGATGTAGGGAAAAGTGTCCTGGCTACCGCTTTGTGCCGTATATTCTTACAGGACGGCTATCGTCCGGCTCCTTTCAAGGCACAGAATATGGCCTTGAATTCGTATGCTACTCCCGAAGGACTGGAAATCGGTCGGGCACAGGCCGTACAGGCCGAAGCGGCAGGAATTCCTTGTCATACGGACATGAATCCGCTGCTACTGAAACCGAGTTCGGACCATACTTCTCAGGTCGTTCTGAACGGAAAACCTATTGGCGACCGGGATGCGTATGATTATTTCCGGAAGGAAGGACGTGAAGTGTTGCGGCAGGAGGTACATGCGGCTTTCGACCGCTTGGAGGCGCGTTATAATCCGATTGTGATGGAAGGGGCGGGCAGTATCTCGGAAATCAATCTGAGGGAAACAGACTTGGTAAATATGCCGATGGCCCGTTATGCCGATGCTGACGTCATTCTGGTGGCTGACATTGACCGTGGAGGTGTGTTTGCCAGTGCTTACGGTTCCATCGCTTTGCAGCTTCCCGAAGATCGGAAACGAATCAAGGGAATTATCGTCAATAAATTCCGGGGAGATTTGCGGTTGTTCGAATCCGGTGTCCGGATGTTGGAATCTGTCTGTCAGGTACCGGTCTTGGGAGTTATTCCGTATTTCAAGGATATCCATATTGAAGAGGAAGATTCCGTTGCCTTGTCTCAGAAACGTCGGGAGGCAATGGAAGGAAAGATCAATGTGGCGGTAGTACTGTTGCGGCACTTGTCGAATTTTACAGACTTCAATATGTTGGAACGGGACGAACGGGTGAATCTGTTCTATACGAACAACAAGGCTGAGCTGCAGAAGGCCCATATCATTCTGTTGCCGGGTAGCAAGAGTACATTGGCCGACTTGTATGAGCTCCGACGGAATGGGGTAGCCGAGGCTATCTTACAGGCTCGTCGTAACGGAGCTACCGTCATGGGCATCTGTGGCGGATATCAGATGATGGGACAGGAGGTACTCGACCCGGAAGGTGTGGAAGGAGGAATCCGTAAGCTGCCGGGATTGGGATTGTTGCCTGTATCTACAATGATGGAAAGAAATAAGGTCACCCGTCAGGTACGGTTTACTTTCGAAGGAGATGAAACCTGTCAAGGGTATGAGATTCACATGGGAAGGTCTGTGCAAGTAGGTGAGTCTCCGGCTCATCCGGTAGCCTTTCTTGAGGACGGAACCCGGGAAGGGTGTCTGGTAGACCGGAAATGTCTGGGAACTTATCTGCATGGAATTCTGGACAATCCGACGGTTATAGACTGGTTGCTGGAACCTTATACCAAGATGCCGTCCGGACAACTGATGGATTATGCCGCCTATAAGGAGGAACAGTATAACAAACTGGCAGAACACGTGCGTGCTCATGTGAATCTGCCGTTACTTTATCAGATATTGCAAGGAAATGATTAAAGGACACGGAGACGATATTTATGCTTATCCGCACATTTCGGCTAATTTCAGTTCGAATATGTTCGGAGGCCTCAGCCATGAAGGGCTGAAGGAATACTTGATGGAAAAAATGGACTGCATCCGGAATTATCCGGAACCGGAGGCCTTTTCTCTGGAACAGGAATTGGCGGACAGGTATCAGACGGATGTGGAAGGGATTTGTGTAACTTCCGGAGCAACGGAAGCCATCTATCTGATTGCTCAGGCTTATCGGGAGAGCCGTTCGGCCATTCTGATGCCTACATTCAGTGAATATGCAGATGCCTGCAGGTTACATGCGCACGAAATTGTTCCTTTCTATACACTGGATAATCTTCCTTCCGGGGTACGGATGGTCTGGTTATGCAATCCGAACAATCCTACGGGAGAAATCCGTGAGGTGATGCATTTGCGTAAGTTAGTAAAGGACCATCCTCAGTGTCTGTTCATCATCGACCAGTCGTACGAGGCCTTTACGGAACAGGAGGTACTGGAAGTGACAGAAAGTCTGGAATCCTCCAACCTGTTGCTGATACATTCTTTGACCAAACGTTTTGCTGTTCCAGGACTCCGTATCGGGTATATCACCGGAAATCCTTTGCTGATACGTCACCTTCGTACGTTCCGGATGCCATGGTCCGTCAATGCGCTGGCGGTGGAAGCCGGACGTTATCTGTTACGGAATGCCCATCGCTTCCCGTTGCACTTGCATCAGTTGTTGGAAGAAAGGGAGCGTGTAGCTACGTCGTTGGTCGAAATGGGAGGACTGGAGGTATGGCCATCGGATACCCATTTCATGCTTGTCCGTATCCGAAACGGACGGGCGGCGGCTTTAAAGGCATTCTTGGTGGAACAATACGGGTTGCTGATTCGTGATGCTTCGAACTTTGAGGGGTTGGATGACAGCTATTTCCGGGTGGCTGTGCAGACACCGGAGGAAAACGATCGGTTGATAGAAGGAATTCGTACATGGATATACAGTTACTGATCGTTGTGTGGGTCCTTCCACTGCTGATAGGGAGCTTGCTGGACAAATGGCTGGGTGATCCGGTGTGGCTGCCGCATCCGGTAGTCGGTTTCGGAAAGCTGATTTCTTTTTTCGAACATCGCTGGAACAAGGGGAGACACCGTCGGTTGAAAGGGGCTATAGCATCCGTTTCCTTAGTGATCGGAACTTTTGCAATTGTCCTGGGTGTGGTTGTCGCAGCTTATCGGATATCTCCCTGGTTGTACTTGATTCTAGCCTCTGTCGGAGTCTTCTATTGCCTGGCCGGAAAGACACTTATCTGCGAGGTCCGAGACGTGTTTCGGGCGGCCGACCGTTCTTTGGAGGAGGGACGGAAGCAGGTTAGCCGCATTGTCGGTCGGGATACTGCCCAACTGACGGATCAGGAGGTACGTACCGCCGCACTGGAGACCTTGGCCGAGAATCTGAGCGATGGAGTTATAGCTCCGTTATGCTGGTATCTGATAGGTGGCCTTCCGGGTATGATGGCTTACAAGATAATCAATACCCTCGATTCAATGATTGGTTACCGGAACGAACGGTATCGCTTGTTTGGAACTTGGGCTGCCCGCATGGATGACGTGGCCAATTACCTGCCAGCCCGGCTGACGGCTCTCCTGATGGTATTGGCTTCCGGTCGGCTTGCACTCATCGGTTTTGTCTGCCGGTATGGAAAAGAACATGCCAGTCCCAACTCGGGTTATCCGGAGGCAGCTTTAGCCGGTATTCTCGATTGCCGTTTCGGTGGACCACATAATTATTTCGGTGAACTGGTCTACAAACCTTTCATCGGTATCACTCATCGGGAACTGACAAGCGCTGATATGATACGGGCTATCCGGATAAACCGAATCGCTGAATGGGAGATGATTGTGTTTATGCTGCTAGTGTTTGTCCTGTTGGCATTCTGCCGTTAATCTCTTCTGCCATCAGAATTTGAAGCTGATACTTCCATACGGCAGGCATCCGTTCCCCCAGCTGACCGAGTAGAAGTTCAGCAAGTCCTCTTCGGTCGGATTTCCAATCACATTGTACAGTCCACATCGGAAGAGTAGCAGACTTTTCTGGAATTCTCGTCTATAGCTGTAGCCGATGTCTACTCGGTAGTTTAGTGGCCTGCGTAGCTTCCGGAAATTGGCGGCATCTACCGGCTCCCAATCATCCATGTCTATGATTTTACCGGAATGGACAAGTCCACCTACTGAAAAAGTGGAGCGTGTACCTAGCTTGTAAGAAACGGCTCCATTCCATTGGTGGGGAATATCGAATACGGAGGGCAGGTTCCCCCGCTCGCTGAACTCATCGAAACGTTCCAGACTCCGGGCATACGTATATGACATTTGAAGCATCCAATGCTTACAATGGTGCTGAAAATAAAACTTAACCCCGTAACTGTTTCCGTTGCCTACCATGATGTATTGTTGCCATCCGGTTTCGGAGTAGAAGATGTCCGGGTGTAATGCAATCAGATTCTTTCGGGTTTTATAATAAGCCGATAGTTCCAATTGCCCGTTTTTCTGGTAATGCTTCCATCCTGCTTCGTAGTGGTCCGAAGAACGGGGCTTATAGCCATTGATACTGGGCATCCTGAAATCTGTCGGTAGGGCTACGCTACCGAAACGGAGATAATGATAGAACTGTTCCATCCTGGAAAAACTCAGATAGAGCAGGTCTGATTCTGTTGGCGCATACCGCAACGAGAACCGGGGTTGTATGCTATAATATGATTTTGATTTTTTAGGCAGATAACCGACAAAGTTTACCCCGACCTGTGCGGTCAAATCATTCGTCAGGCGCAAGTGGTTGTCATAAAATAAGGCAAACTGGTTGACCGGCTCATGACGTACCGATAATTGGTCCTCACCATCGGTTAGCTCATAATCATCGTATGTATATTTCCCTCCCCATCGGGCGCTATAAAGCGCATCTGCACTGTAACTGAACTCCGCAGAAACATTGGTGGAACTGATTCCGCTCTCTATGTAGCGGTCCTCGTCATAACCTAAAGCGGCAGCATGTACCCGGTTGCTGTGTGAGGTATGGTACGCAGCAGCTGTATAGCTTAATTTTCCTTTGAAGCCGGAGTACCGTAACTGATAGCTTTCGTTCCTCCATCGGAGGAGGGAGAAGCGGTTGTCGTTGTCATCCGGTATATGGTATTCGTCCCATGCTCCGTAGGCAAATGCCTCCAAGCTTTGAGTAGGAGTAATGGTATACGTCAGTTTGGCATTGTAATCGAAAGAGGAGTGGTTCATCCGGTTTTCCTCCGAAAGTAGTTCATCGAACAGGTCGAGCCAACTTCTCCGGACAGCTACCAGGTAGGATAGCTTTTGCTTGACAATCGGCCCTTCCAATACAACCGATGCCGAAGGCATATCCAGACTGATTGTGTGTACATGCTCTTGTTTGTTTCCTTCTTTAAGCCTTACTTCTGTAATGGATGAGAGTCTGCCTTCAAATCTGGCAGGAAAATATCCTTTATGGAGAATGATGCTTTTCACTGCGTCGCCATTGAAAATAGGGAAAAGATTGTTCAAGTGTCCGGGATGATAGATGGGAACTCCATCCAGCAACAGAAGGTTTTCATCATTACTCCCACCGTTTACCTGAAAATTATCGCCTGATGGCGTTCCGGTGACTCCCGGTAAAATCCATATCTGGGAGAACAGGTCATTCCCACTGAAAGACAGGAGGCTGGCCGGAGTCAGTTCGTCCAGTTCATCGCCCTGTTTATGCGATTTAACCGTTACTTCATCCAATTCAAAAAGTAATGGCTTGAGTTTCGGAAACAATCGACAGTCCCGACTTATATAGATGGATCGCTCATAAGGTTGGTAGCCCATGTAGCTGATACTCATTTTATAGTGCCCTTCGGGAATAAGAAAGCGGAAGATACCGTTTTCATCGGAAAGTGTATATTTTTTCCCGTCAGAATTGTTTTCTAACAGGATTGCAGCTCCGTATAACCGTTCGTCGCTTCCGGATTCGGACACTGTACCACTGAGGCAGAAAGTCTCGGGACGGACTACCTGTATCAGTAACTTGTCACTGGCAAGCGAGGTTGTCCGGATACGGTAACCTTTCAGTATTTCCTCTATCAGTTCTTCTATTGTCATTTCTTGGGAATGTTCTATCCGACAGACTTTATTCAGGTCTATCTGAGAGGGATTGTAGGAGAGTGTAAGACCTTTTTCTTTTTCAATCCATCGGAACCATTGAAGCACTGTAGCTGAAGAGGCATTCACATGAATGCGCTCTTCAGCTATTGAACTCTGTTGAGGCTTGATTTGTCCATATCCTCCTGATAACAGCATACAGAGTATCAAGAATATGTTTGTCCGTTTATTCATAATACAGCCTGTAGTATTTTCCTTTTTCTACAGTGTCGCATTTGCATCCGCAGATAAATGTCAGTTCTTTTAGAATGTTGTTGATATTGTCCAGTTTCAGACGGGTTGTTATGGCATCCTGTTCGAATCCTTTGTCCAGTTCGATACGGATACCGGTATGCTTTGTAATCTCTTGTACAGCTTTTGAAAGTGGAGTCCGTGTAAAGGTCAGTACCGTCGTATTTTCACCGAACAGTTCTTCTGCATTATCAATCTGTCCGGTTTTCATAATACCGTTGGTTACTTCTACCAGCTCATTGGCTGTTAATGTTGTCTCTTGTTGCTCGGTTGTTACACGTACCACTCCATGCTTGACAAAGACTCCCGCTTTATTCTGTTCCTGTGCATCAACCAGAAAAGAGGTACCCAGCACTTCGATTGAAAGGACAGGGACAGTTATTCTAAACGGTTTCTTGTCTTTCTTTACATGGAAAAAAGCTTTACCTTCCATTGTAACTTCTCGGGCATTCCCTGATTCGTAAGTAAGTCGGGTATTGGGGTAAAGAGTTACCTCAGTACTGTCAGGAAGCAGGAGATGCGTGATACCGTTTGTTGCATTGGCATAGTGTTGTAACGCATCCTTCGTATCAGTCTTCAAACTATATAAGATTCCGATTACCGCAATAAGTGCTATTGAAGCGGCAAAAGCCAGTCTCGTATAGTTCTTTTTCCAATTGATGGATAGAACTTTCCGTGGCTTTTCTTCAAGTTCCCCTTCAATTTTATTCCAAGCCTTTTCTGCGTTGAAATCGGGTAGGGAATCAGTTCCTAAAGGAGTATCCATCCACTTTTTCAACTGCTGATATTCATCTGCGTTTGAACGAATCCATGCTTCCAGTTCCGCCTGTTCATTTGCTGACAGGTTTTCATGGGAGAAATGTTTTGCCAACAGTCCGTTTATTTCTTCATTGTCTTTCATTTATGTATATAATTTTGGATGGTTGATATGAATAGGAAAAGGTAGGTTATCAGCATTGGATGGCAAGTCGCAGCATAAGCGCGTAGAAGTCTGATGGCTTTGCTCATCTGATTTTCTACTGTCTTTTCAGAAACAGCCAGTTGCTCGGCGATTTCCTTGTATTTCATGCCTTTCAGTTTAGCCAGCAGAAAGATATTCCGGCATTTGGGAGGCAGTGTAGCAAGGGCTGCCTGGAGTTTCTTTTCGGTAGAGGATTCGTCTTCGGGCTCATCATCCGAAAGGCTGCTTGCGACTCCTGGATTCTCCTCGATTGAGACAGTATCCTCCTGTCTTTTCCTCAGGAAATTGATGCAACGGTGTTTGACCGCAACAGTCATATATGCTGCAAATTCAGAATCAGTCAGTGAATCCTTGTCTTTGTCCCAAACGTGGATGAAAAGTTCCTGTACGATGTCTTCCGCATCATCAGAGTCCGATACATATCCGTAGGCTATGCGGCATAGCCTCGGATAATGTGTCAGAAACCGTGTCTTGAATCTCTCTTTTCTTTCTTTTTCCATAGCAATCCTTGCTGTCTGTCGTTGTCTAGTTAGAATTTCAGGCTTAAGCCGGCAGTAAGGAATCCTTTGCTCCCTAAACCAACTTCTACAAAACCACCGATTCGATCATTTCCCACACTGAAACCAATCGGATTCACCTGGTAAATGAAAGATGTTGTCAAATCGGATTTGCTGAGGTTTTTACGACCTGCCTCAGTCAGTGCATCTTCTGTGTGGCGTGACAGATTGATACCTGCACTGGCAGAGCCATACATTTCGAATAATCCTTTTCGGAGATACACGAACTCAGCAGTCGGCAATACCAGGAAGTTCAGATTCTTCTCTTTGATGGAAGGTGAACTTTCACCTGTCAAAGTCAGTTTGCTGCTACTGCGGGCAAATCCTAAATCGGCTCCGACTTTAAACCGGTTGAGTGAGTAACGGTATCCTAGTCCGTATAAGAGTGTACCTTTCTGGTCAGAACGTTTTCCACCGGTTATCGCATCGGATATTCCTGTTCCCAAGATATCTACTGTGCTTAAGGTTAAACCGTCGCTGACAGAAAATCGTATCTGGTTTCGGTTGTCTGTTTGTCCTTTAGCTAAATTGATACTTGCCAATACACATAAAGATAAAACGATTAATTTTAAATTCATAATTTTTCTGATTTAAAACATTAATAATTCAATTGTTTAGGTTGCCCATTTGGGCTGTTTCATCTCTATAACGTATTGGGTATGGAAAACCCCTATGCATTGTCTAAAAGAAAAAACAAAAGAAAAGATTGTGTTTCTGAAAAAAATAAATGGAAATGTTTGTCGGTTGACTAAAAATATCCTACATTTGTGCCACTTTCAGATGCGGTAATAGCTCAGTTGGTAGAGCATTGGCTTCCCAAGCCGAAGGTCACGGGTTCGAGCCCCGCTTACCGCTCAGGTATTTCAAGCGTTTCCTTCCTGAGGAGACGCTTTCTGTTTTTATAAGTTACCAGATTTTTTCTTTGCGTCCATTTCCCGTTTTTATCCTGAATCCTAGATTCAGTTCCATGTGTTCGGCTCTCAACAGGTGGGCCTTTACATGGTATCCTATGTAAATATTGCCATTTCGGGTCAGTGCATATTTGATTCCTAAGTTCTCATAATAAGGCTTTTCGAATTCTGATGCTACGCCTCCTCGTTCCCTGAGTAAATAATATGCCAGCCCCATGTACATGGTAAGACGTCTGTAATATACTTCGTGACGAGCTACAAGTGCTACGGAATGTTTGTTATAGGTTTGGTTCTGGTAGCCTAATTTCTCGTCTTCTTCCTGTAAGGCATCTGTATATGGATAATAAGTGTAATCCAATCCGATTCCGGAAGCGTAACGGCGGCTATACCTGTACATGGCAGTGGCATGGGCTGTAACTCCTGAATATATGCGATAATCCTTGGTATGATAATTGGGCGAGTCGGGGGAAGTATGATAGCTGTTTATCAGCCATTCACCCATGGAGCTGTTTACATCCCATCCTGCAGACAAATCCATAAAAAAATAAGAGTCGAAAGGTACCTTAAATACCATTTTCTTTGTTGGTTCAGTGGGCTGAAGATAATATTTGGCACCAAGAGAAATGCCTGTAGTATTGATACCTTTGTTCGGACGGTCTACGGCACCGTTTGAGAAATGCTTCAGTTCACCTCCTAGAACCAGTTCCCATTGTGGCGTGATTCGATACCGGGCATATAATCCGAAACCGAAATAGATGGATAACGGGCTGCCAATTAACTCGTTATCTTCGTTGGTGAAACCATCATAAGGTTTGGAGCACCAACCCAAACCATTTTCGAAGGTATAGTTGAAAGAGAATCTATCAGTGCGCAACAGGTCTCTACTGAATGAAGCATATGCTCCCATCATATATCCCGTGCCAGAAATATATGGAGTATTTTCTTTTTGAAGTTTGATGCGATGGTAGTCAGCAAAGAGTAGTCCCACAGAGAGGGAAGGAAAACCGAATAACTGGTCGTATTGACAGCTGTCGGTTGCTAAGGCCCGATGACTCATCTGTAAAGAGTAGACAGAAGAATGATGTGTTCGAATCAATTCCTGGGCATATTCATCGCATGGAATCATATATCCCCAACCTCCTTTAGCCTCTATTGACCACCGCTTTGTCCAATCCTGTTTTGCTGTTTGAGCATAGGCAAAAAAAGGTTGGACAAATAAAGTGGTTAGTAGGAGTATTTTCTCAATCGTCAGTTTTTCATCCCTGTTAATCATCCTGTGTCTTCATATTATTGGAAAAGGTTATTCTTAATCGCAAAGAAAAGAATTCAGTTTACTATTTCCAAGAGAAGCATAGGAAAATTAATGAAAACAGTATAGTAAGTTGTTTATTCGTAAATAGTAATCTTATCCAGGATTCCAGCCAGATAGGCAATGGTTACTCCATAATTGGTCATGGGAATGTGCTGCTCTTTAGCGCTGTTTACTCGATTCAGTACATATTTTCTGTTGAACATACAGGCACCGCAATGAATAATCAGGTCATATCCGCTTAAATCCTGTGGAAAATCAGTGCCGGATACAATATCGATTTGTAATCCGGAACCGATCCTGGTCCGTAGCAAGCGTGGAATCTTCACTCGCCCGATGTCTTCCTTAAGTGGAGCATGTGTGCATGCTTCTGCTATCAGCACTTTCGATGACTCTGTCAACTGTTCAATGGTATTTGCTCCTTGAATGAAATAGTCGATGTCTCCTTTGTAACGGGCGAAAAGAACTGAAAAGGAGGTCAGCTTGGTAGCTTCCGGTTTCTTCTCGTATACAGTCTTGAAGACCTGTGAATCTGTGATTATCAGTTGGGGAGGATTAGCCAATGCCTGTAAGGTTTCAGTCAGCTTATCAGTAGTACAGCTCATGACGATACATTTCCGGTCCAGTAGCTCACGGATAGTCTGTACTTGTGGAAGAATCAGTCGTCCTTTAGGAGCCTGAATGTCCTGTGGCATGACCAGCATAACCACATCGCCGCTTTTTACCAATTTTCCAAGAATACTGGTCTGTTGGTTTTCATCCGGCATTTTGTCTTGGATATTCCGGCGGATTGATTCGATACCCTGTTTCAGTTTGCCACTTACCAACAAAGGGACCTGACCGGTTTTCTGTTCAATGGCAATCATTTCCGCTTCGGCGTTTTCCAGAATGTCGGATTTGTTCAATATCCAGATGATTGGAATCTTCTTGTCCTTCAGTCGGTTGCTCCATTGTATTTCCTGCTCGATATTGCTGTCGGTGCAGATCATTAGGGCGATGTCGGTCCGTTCTACGGCCCGTAATGTCTGTTCGATACGTAGGTTACCTAGCTTACCTTCATCGTCAAAACCGGCCGTATCGATGAATACACATGGCCCTATTCCGTGAAGTTCCATGGATTTGTATACCGGATCGGTTGTTGTACCGGCTACAGAAGATACTACTGCTACTTCTTGGTTTGTCAAGGCATTAAGGAGGGCAGATTTACCGCTGTTGCGTTTGCCGAAAAGTCCGATGTGGAGTCTTTCGGCACGGGGGGTATCTTGTAAACTACTCATTTCTCTTTGATTTAGAAGCGGAAATCACGTTTCCCTTGGGTTATGGCACTTAGATTCTCGAGGGCACGTCGACGGATGGCTGGATTGGGAATCTTTTCCATCTGCTCCTGGATTATACGCACACCCAGTTCACGGGTCTTGGGGGATGCATAATCCTCCAGATATTCCTGTAATGTCATTAAGGCATTCGGAGCACAACAGTTGGCTATCTGGCCCGTTTTTACCAGTGACATGAATCGGTCGCCAGTGCGTCCTTCACGGTAGCAGGCAGTACAGAAGCTGGGAATATAGCCCAATTTCAATAACCAGGCTACTATTTCGTCTAATGTACGGGTATCACTTACATCGAATTGGGCGGAATTTTCTTCCGGTATTTCTGGAGTTGCGTATCCGCCTACGCTGGTCTTTGATCCTCCACTGATTTGTGAAACTCCCAGTTCCAATACTTTCTCACGGGAAGCTTGAGACTCACGGGTAGAAATAATCATCCCAGTATAAGGAACGGCTATCCGGATGACTGCAACGATTTTCTGGAAGACTTCGTCGGAAATGGCATTCTGAAAATCATGTGCATCAATATCATCTGCCGAACAGATACGGGGTACACTGATGGTATGCGGACCTACTCCATAAGTTGCTTCAAGGTGTTCGGCATGCATCAACAAGCCAACAAAATCGTACCGGTAAGTGTTCAGACCGAACAATACACCGATGCCTACATCGTCAATTCCTCCCTGCATGGCACGGTCCATAGCTTCTGTATGATAGGCATAGTTGCTTTTCGGGCCTCTGGGATGGAGCTTTTCGTAATTCTCCTTGTGATAAGTTTCCTGGAACAAGATATAAGTACCGATACCCGCTTCATGCAGACGTCTGTAATTCTCTACGGTTGTAGCCGCAATATTGACGTTTACACGGCGGATGGCACCGTTTTTATGCTTGATGCTATAGATGGTCTGAATAGACTCTAAAATGTATTCGATAGGATTTCGTATCGGGTCTTCACCCGCTTCCAGCGCTAACCGTTTGTGTCCCATGTCCTGCAGGGCAATCACTTCCTGACGGATTTCTTCCTGCGACAGCTTCTTACGTGCAATGGTCTTGTTCTTTGCATGATACGGACAATAGACACAGCCGTTGACGCAATAATTGGACAGATAGAGAGGGGCAAACATGACAATGCGGTTTCCGTAGAATTTCTGTTTGATTTCCCGGGCAAGGGTGAAAATCTCTTCCAGAAGTTCCGGATCATCGCATTCCAGCAATACAGCGGCGTCACGATGGTTCAGTCCTTTGCATGCACGTGCCTTTTCTATCAGCGAACGGATGAGTTCACGATTGTTCTTGTTTGATGCTGCATATTCCAGCGTTTCTGTAATTTCTTCGTGGCTGATGAATTCTTCAGCTTGGGTGGAATCTATCTTGTACATAATACGATATACTGAATGTAAGTTTGTTTTTATAGGGGGTCGGATGTTCCCGGATAATCACCTCTACTTTTATCTATGATATATCCGATGGCTTTCATCCGTTCTTCCAGTAGTTTAAGTCCTTCGGCTGCTTCGGCACCCATGGAGGCCTTGTTGTCATACAAAGCATATTTATGCCGTTGCTGGGAAGGCGACAGGTTGGGCATGACAACATTTGCTCCCGACAGGATTCCGAGTTCACGGCCGTCTGGAACCAATGTGGCGAGTGCCGTAGTTGAAGGAATCAAGGCTTTGGGGTGCATCAACCGAAAAATAGCCAACAAAAGCAAGGTCTGTTTCAGGCTGCCTGTCGGTCGGTCTGCAAACGGAGTGTCGTGGTGGGGGAGGAAGGGACCTATCCCAATCATTTGAGGACGGAAATCACCGATAAACAGAATATCTTCTATCAGATGGTCTATGGTTTGTCCGGGAGACCCTACCATGATGCCCGTTCCCGTCTGGAAACCGATATCTTTCAAGTCATTCAGGCAACGGAGCCTGTTGGACAGGGACATTTTCTCCGGATGCAACATCCGATAATGCTGTTCGTTATGAGTTTCGTGACGAAGCAGATACCGGTTGGCTCCGGCTTCGTAAAAACGACGGTAGGTAGCTGTATCTTTCTCTCCGAGAGAAAGCGTAATCGCTACGTCCGGATAATGTCGCCGGATGGTGGTGATGATATCAATCATCTGTTCGTCGTGCGAACGGCTGTCTTCTCCTCCTTGCATGACGAAGGTGCGGAAACCTAACGCATATCCCTCCCTGCAGCAAGCCAGTATATCTTCTTTGTCGAGCCGATAACGTTCAATGGCCCGGTTACTGCAACGGATACCACAATAGTAGCAGTCATTCCGGCAACAGTTGCCGATTTCTATCAGCCCCCGGATATAGATGCTGTTACCGAAGTGCGTCTGTGCTACTTCGCAAGCTTTCTGTCGGATAAGTGACAGATGTTCATCATCACAGCAGGTTAGGAGTGTACGCAATTTATCGGGAGGCAGTGTCTGCTCCCGATAAAGGCGTTCTATCAAATCTCTCATGAGAGAATTATTTATTCTTCTTTGTACATTTCGTCACTGTTTTCGTACTTCAAGGTACGTTTCAACAGGTCTTGGTTCAACTGACGTTTTCCATTCAACGGATCATTGTAGGCGCTCGGTCCGGTTACGCAACCTCCTTCACAAGCCATCATTTCGATGAATTGTGCGTCTACCTTTCCGGTCTTGGCATAAGCGCGCAGCACACCGATGTTCTTCTTGTTGAAATCAGAGAACTGGAGCATCTTGATGCCGTCGGCTTTCGGGCCCAAGTATGCCTTGACCGCACCTGCTACACCACCGGCTTGTGCAAACCCATGTGCCTCGCACACAGATTCATAGCTTACCTTGTACGGATTTGTCTGCTCGAGTTCGATACCTAATCCCTGGAAGATCGGGTGAAGTTCTTCGAAGGTCATAACGTAGTCTACACATTCATCACGGTCGGCTTCCTTACGTTTGGCAATACACGGGCCGATGAAAACTACTTTCGCATTCGGATATTTCTCCTTGGCGATGCGGGCTGCGTAGTACATGGGCGATCCGGTAGATGAAACGTATTTCTTCATGTCAGGAATATGTTTGTTCACCAGTTCGATGTACGACGGACAGCAGGACGTTGTCATGAATTTCTGTCCTTCTGCCAGCTTCTCCAACAATTCTTTTCCTTCGTTGCTAGTGGTATGCATAGCTCCTTCGGCTACTTCAATCACATCCTTGAAACCGATCTGTTTCAGGGCACCGTAAACCTGGTCGATAGTGGCCTTGAACTGACCGAGGATAGAGGGAGCCGGAATGGCCACCACTTCTTCTCCGCGGCGGATAGCCTCCAGTACGTCGAATACCTGCGAGATTTCGAAAATGGCTCCAAACGGACATGCGTTCAGACATTTACCACAGTAAATACATTTGCTTTCATCGATGTGTTCGACGTTGTGTTCGGTCTTGCTGATAGCTTTCACCGGACAGGCTTCTTCACATGGAACCGGAATGTATACGATGGCGTGATACGGACAACTTTTATGGCAGAGACCACAGCTGATACAAGTATCATGGTCTATGTGTGCCTGGCCGGTTTTCTTATCGAAATGTACGGCGCCTTTCGGGCAATTCATGTAGCAGCTTCTGGCTACACAACCCCGGCACAAGTTACTTACTTCGTAATTTACCTGTACACAAGAAGAACATGCCTCATCAATTACGCACAGGATGTTCTGTTTGATTTTTCCTCGACGCTCCACTGCCTTACGGGCATATTCAGATAGGGGAGTCAGTTCGTCTGTCTCGTCATCCATGTCCCATCCCAACAGAGGAAGCAGTTTGTATTTGGTTACTGCACGTTCCTTGTGGATACAGCAACGTCCTACCGGTTGCGAACGGCGGGGGCTGAATTCCAATGGAATGCGGTCAATTTTTTCAATTAGTTGGTTTTCTTTCCAGAGAGCTACGAGATTTGCTAGCAGCTTGTGCCGGACAATCATTACGTTGTTAGTAAAAGCCATACTTGATCTGGTTTAATGTTAGTTATCCTTGTTGTTAGTCTGCATGTCCTTTCTGCACATGATGCAGAACACACTTAAATTCGTTACAAAATTAAAATAAAATATGGAAAATTCCAAATGGAGAGCCTGTTGCCATCCGGACAATTCATCCTTTCCGAGGAAGATTCTTTGTATAACCGGAACAGGCAGGGAAAAAGGAAGGAATACTACCATCGGTACTCCTTGGCTTTTTGGTATCATTTGATTTTGACAGGAATACCCGAAACCATCCAATAGACTTCCTCTGCTTTGGAGGCAATATACTGGTTCGCCCATCCCAATAAATCCGTAAATTTCCGTTGGATTCCGTTTTCGGATACTCCGCCGGCACCGATTTCATTGGTGACAAAGATAAAGGTTGCTTCTTGGGCCGTGAATGCATCGAATTCATGTTTAAGCGCTTGTAGGCTCCGTTCCACATCCGACTGGAAATCAAAAAAGAAATTGGTGGCCCATAAGGTTACACAGTCTATCAGGATGACCCGTCCCGGCAACTGGAGCTGGCTTAATTGCCGTTCTTTTTCCAGGTTGGTCCATTCCGGACCTCGCCTTTTCTGATGGATGCGAACCCGTTCGCGGAATTCGTCGTCCCAGATATGGGCGGTAGCTACATAGACCGGTTGAGGAGAAAGCTTCAACGCCATTTGCTCGGCATACGTACTTTTTCCGGAGCGTTGCCCGCCTGTAATCAGAATGATTCTGCCCATTATTCTTCCGAAGTTTCCGCTGTACGTAGAATCAGTGTCGTCGCTCCCAATGTAAAGATGTCTCCTTCTTCCAACCGCACCTGGTCTTTCGGTCCCAGAATTTCATTCATCAGGAAAGTACCGGTTATGCTGTCATTGTCCCGAAGCGTATATATAATCTTACCCTGTTTGTTGCGTTTCACGTTCAGAATGCAATGACGGCGGTCCATACTCGGGTCGTTTGTCTCAATCGCGATATCTACATCGGTTCCCTTGCTGCGACGTCCTATCAGGTTGTCTCCTTCATGCAGGGGGAATACCTGTTTGAAACCGAATACGTTTTCTATCACTACGATATTCCCGAACTTCCGGGTCCCTTCTGTCTCATCGATGATTTCGGATTTTTGGTTGGCTGCGTTCAGCTTTGATTTCCCGATGCGGATACCGAACTGCTTGTGGCAATTATCACAAAGGAAGACCAGCGATTGGCCTTCCTCGTATCTTGTCTCGTCAAACTGGATGTAGTTGTCACACTTGGGGCATCTAACTCGTTTCATGATTTTATCGTAGGGTCAGTCTTATTTGGTTGTAAAGACCCATGCATCTTTAAATTGGTTGTTAGCTTTAAATTGATTGATTTGCTTATAGGCGTCTGCAGCATCAGTGAATTGCGAAATGGCAACCCGGTACCGTCCGCTGCCGGCTATTACCTGTGCGTCCTTATAGCCCTGTTTCCGATAGACATCAGCCTGTACTTCAGCGTCTGCGGCTTCTGGGAAGCTGGCTACGATGACGTATGATTTCTTTCCTGAGACCTGTTTTTTCGGGGTGGTATTCTCAGCCTTCTTTTCAGAAGCCTTTACCGGGACATTGTCCTTTTTAATCTCTGTCCCCGATGCTTTTGCCTGTTGCTTTTCTGTTTTTTCCACCCGAGGAGCTGCTGCTATCTTTTCGGTCTTGACAGCGACAGGTTTCAAGGTGTTTACATTATTTTTCGGACGGCTTTGCCGACGAGCTTTCTTTAACGAATCTTCTGTGACGCTTGCGTAATCTGTCTGTACGTAGTTGGCCAGTGTCGTTACAATAGATTCACCGCGGATGGCATCGAACATGCTGGTCGAACCCAGTGAAGCATAGTTCGCCTCGTCGACATAGGTATTCTCTACAGGCGTGGAAAGGATAAAGAACAACAGAATTGCCGCGGCTACCGATATCGCGTGCTGTATCCAGTCGGATGACAGGATTCGCTTCCATGCGGTCTGCTTCCACACTACCAATGTCTCTTCCTTCTGCGGATGGATTTCTATGCGTGGCGATGTTTTCGGTGCAGTCGCTTCCTGTTGTATGAGTTTCGGGAGGGTTACCTTTTCCAGCCCATATAGGGATGGGGTAAAAAAGGCATCCTGACGTGGCTCAAATTCGTAAACTCCCTGAACATTGTAATACAACGTGCCGATATTTCCCAATTCTACCTGTCCCTGTTGATAGATATCCTCTTTCAGTTGCGATACGATTCTTTCTATCTTGCGGGTAGCATCCGGGAAATCGGTATTATAGGCTTGCATATACGATTGTACCAACAGCCCGTCGTTCATTACCAGTTGCGGATTGAAGCCAATGGTACGTAGAGGAGGGCAGAACTCGTTGGTCTCCGTGCAATATTGTGCCGGACGATTGTGGGCGATAAATCCTCCCAGTCCCGGAACAATGACACAATCGTTCTCAAGCAATAGTATCTCTATGTGTTTAACTAATTCAATCATATCGCAAATTTAGTGTTTTTATCCATTCTGACATATTTTTCGGGCCTAAAATTTAAGGCCTGAAATAAAAATCAGCCTGTTTGCTGGCGGAACGTGTACTTCAAAAAAGATATCCATGCTTCGTATTCTGCAGGCTGAAAAGATGGTTTTAGTTTTGTGCTTCTATCGGTTTGCACTATCTTTGCAGTACAAAAGAAATTGAAAGAATAAGACAAATGAAAATCGTTGTTGCTGTTCTACTATTGCTGTCCATGTTTGCTTCCTGTACGTCGAAAAAGGCAGACGAAGAAGGTGCACGGCAGCACGCAACCGATACCCGTGTCCTGGAGGAGCTTCAAGGGGTTTGGTTGGACGATAATACTGAAGCGCCTCTTTTCAAGATTGAGGGTGATTCCATTTATTATGCGGGACAGAATAATGTTCCACAGCAGTTCGCTTTGTTCAACGACACCTTATTTATATACGGTGTACAAACGGTATGCTATCCTGTACGCAGACGTACGGAGCACAGCATTCATTTTGCTACTCCGCAGGGCGACCTGGTATCGTTGCATAAATCGGAAGTCGACTCGGTGTATGTGGATTCACAACAGGAAATTCATCAACCGGTCCAGGAGGTGATACAGAAAGATTCTGTGATTGAATTCAAAGGCGAGAGATACCGTGGCTATGCGTATATCAATCCTACAGGCATTAAGGTGATTCGTCCCGGAATCAGTGAGGAAGGTTTGTCGGTGGACAACGTCTTCTATGACAATGTCATCCACATCTGTGTCTATCAGGGTACTCGCCGACTTTATTCGAAAGATATCAAAAGACCGATGTTCGCCGGACTGGTTCCGGATGATTTCCTGAACAATTCAATCCTTTCGGACATGAATTTCATCGGTGTCGATGCAGACGGGTATGTATTCGAAGCGACACTCTGTATGCCGGATGGGCCTACCTGCTATAATATCCGGTTGTTTGTCGATCTCGATGGGAACCTGACATTCAAGCTTTGCCAATAATCGGCTGTAACCCATTCTGTAGTACATACTAGTCAGGGCGGAACCGAGGAATCACCTCAGTTCCGCCCTGACTACTTTTTAATAGGAGATATCCTTTAAAGTAATTGTTGCTGTCTGTCAGTTGGAAGAATTTTCTTCTCCCGACGGAGATTTCTTTTTCGGCCGGTTGTTGTTCTTCGGCTTTCCGGAATTTTTCCCCTGTGCGTTTCTTTTGTTCCCTCCTTTGCGCTGAGGGCTTCTTCCTTTTTTGCTGCTGCGCGGTTCATAGGCAGGAGCTTCTCCCAATTCTTCGGGCACCGGTATCTTGTAGATTTCTTTTCCCAGAAAATCTTCAATCTGTTTGAACCGGCTCTGTTCCGTTTCGCTTACGAAAGTGATGGCGCATCCGTCGTTGTTGGCGCGCGCTGTTCGTCCGATACGGTGGACATAATCTTCACTGTCATGCGGCACATCGTAATTGATGACAAGGCGGATGTCATCGATATCGATTCCTCTGGCTACGATGTCGGTCGCTACCAGCATATTGATTCTTCCGTTCCGGAATTCATGCATGATTTCTTCCCGTTGTGACTGGTCGAGGTCTGAATGCATTTCGCCTACATTCAGTTTCATGCGTTTGAGCGCCTTGGTCACTTCTTTCACTTTCAGTTTGGAAGAGGCGAAGATGATGACACGTTCCGGCGACTGTTCCTTGAACAGGGACTGGATGATGCCTAGCTTCTGTGCTTCGTAACATACATAGGCGACTTGGATAATCTTGTCTGCAGGTCTTGAAACAGCCAACTTGACTTCTACAGGGTCTGTCAGGATGGTTTTGGCCAACTGCTGGATTTTGGCAGGCATGGTGGCCGAGAACATGATGGTCTGTCTTTCTTTCGGCAGGTATTTGACTATCTGCATGATATCGTCTGCAAATCCCATGTCCAGCATGCGGTCAGCCTCATCAAGGATGAAGAAAGATACTCTCGACAAGTCAACGTAGCCCAGGCTCAAGTGGCTGATAAGTCGTCCTGGAGTTGCGATGACTACATCGGCCCCCAACGTCAAGCCTTTTTTCTCCTGTTCGAAACGGACACCGTCATTTCCTCCGTAAACCGCTACACTGGATACCGGCATGAAGTAGGAAAATCCTTCCATCTGCTGGTCTATCTGTTGGGCCAGCTCACGGGTAGGGGACATGATGATACAGTTGATGGAATCGTCGGGATATCCACCTTTGCTTAGCTGGTTCAGTACCGGCAACAGATAGGCGGCAGTCTTTCCCGTTCCCGTTTGGGCAACTCCAATCAAATCTTTCCCTTCCAACAGGACGGGAATCGTGTGCTCCTGAACCGGTGTACACTCCTTGAAATTCATGGCATCCAATGCCTGTAGTACACTTTCTTCGAGGTTAAGTTCTGAAAAATTCATATATATAAAATATCCTTATGTTTCATTTAGAGTTTTCCTTGTTCTTCCAGGTAGGAATCCTTGAAGCCCAGGAAATAAAGTACACCGTCCAGTCCGATGGTATTGATAGACTGTTTGGCATTGGCGACAACCTTCGGTTTTGCATGGAAAGCGATACCGAGTCCCGCAACGGAAAGCATCGGCAGGTCGTTTGCGCCGTCGCCTACAGCAATCGTCTGTGCAATGTCCACTTTCTCAACCTGGGCTATCAACTGGAGCAGTTCGGCTTTTCGTTTCCCGTCTACAATGTCGCCCACGTAGCGTCCGGTCAGTTTCCCGTCCTTGATTTCCAATTGGTTGGCATAGACATAATCGATGCCGAACTTATCTTTCAAATAATTACCGAAATAGGTAAATCCACCCGACAGGATGGCAATCTTGTAGCCGTATCGTTTCAGTACGAACATCAGGCGTTCCACGCCTTCTGTTATCGGAAGGTGCTCGGCGATGTCACGCATCACTCTTTCGTCCAGTCCTTTCAGCAAAGCGACGCGTTCGGTAAAACTTTCTCGGAAATCGATTTCTCCACGCATGGCCCGTTCTGTGATGGCCTTTACCTGGTCGCCGACTCCTGCACGCATGGCCAGTTCATCGATGACTTCCGTTTCAATCAGGGTAGAGTCCATATCGAAACAAATCAGGCGGCGCATACGGCGGTACATGTTGTCCTGTTGGAAGGAGAAGTCCATAGACAGGCTGGAGCTCAGGTGCATCAGGTCACGCTGCAGCTCTTCCATATCTTTCGGGGTTCCACGTACAGAAAATTCGATACATGCGCGTACATTGGCTTTCTTTTCGTCCAATGGAATACGGCCGGTCAGTCGGCGGATGCCGTCAATGTTCAGGTGCTGCTCTGCCAACAGACGGGTAGCACCGGCTATCTGTTTGGCACTCAGTTTCCGGCCCAATAGCGTCAGAATGTATCGGTTCTTTCCCTGCATGCTTACCCATTCGTCATATTCCTCGTAGGAAATGGGGTAGAAGCGGATATTGATTCCCAGGTTGGAAGCCTGGAACAGCAGGTCCTTCATGATGTTTCCCGAATCCGATTCTTTGCACTTGAACAAGATTCCGAGCGATAACGTACTGTGGATATCAGCCTGGCCGATATCCATGATATCTACTTCATATTGCGACAGGATTTCCGTAATTGATGCGGTAAGTCCCGGACGATCTACTCCATTGATGCGGATTAAGATCAGCTCTTTTTTATTCTCCATTCCTTTACGTGGTTTTCTCTAATCTGCAAATGTACGAATTTAAAGCTATTTTGACAGCATTTAGGCTTAAAAAAGCATGTTTATTTTATCTGTTACAAGTCATAAATGTGTTAAAAAACATGTTTTATGGGCAGAAGATGATGTAATATCGGCAAAAAGCACTATCTTTGCAGCAGATTTCTTAACCAGTAGTGCTGATTTCCAGCACAAAAGTAATGTTCCGGGTTGAAATCACTGTAAAAGGACAGTCCCGGATAGTATTAACTAAAATCGTGTTACATGATTAAAAGTGTAAAATGGATTTTTGTTGTATTAGTATTCAGTTCCTTAATCTCTCTCTCCTTTCGGAATGATGAGAGTGCTTTCACAGAGGGACTCCGTGTAGGTGAAGAAGCTCCGGAGTTATTGCTCTGTAACCAGATGCAGCCGCTCGACCTGCATGCCCCGGCGGGGTCTTATACTTTGTTGAGCTTTTGGGCCAGTTATGATGCAACCTCCCGTCTGACGAATCTGTCGCTGAATCGGGTTGCCGAGCATAACTCCCGCATAAAGATGATTTCTGTTTCTTTTGACGAATACCGCTCTGCATTTAACGCTTCGGTACGTCAGGACGGGCTTTCAGAAGCATCGTGCCATTGGGAGACAGAAGGCGAGAAGTCGGAAATTTACAAGCGTTACGGCTTGAAAAGCGGTTTCAAGAACTACTTGCTCGATAGTGAAGGCAAGGTTGTTGCTTGTAATGTTACCTCCGATGAACTGACAGCTTTGTTGGAGAAGTAAGGACTTCTGCCAGATGAAGATGAAAAATTGAATACAACAAAAAGTAAGGGTTGCTTTAAACTGCTGTTTGCAGTTTGAGGCGACTTTTTTTATGCCTTTCCGGTTCTTCCGGCAATTCATTCCAGGACTTTTATCCCGCTTTCATGCCTGTTCTGAAAACGTCCGTTCGTTTATATGGAAACGTCCGTTCGTTCAAGTGAAAACTTGCTCAGGTTTCAACTAAAACGAACAGACGTTTTATTATGGTCTTTCTTATCTGTAGATGGGCCGCTTATTTCGGTGCCTTCCGGTACAGGTAGATGGCTATGAACAGGTAAAGGACGTTAGGAATCCATACGGCGATACTGGCAGGCACATTTCCATTGATAGCGAAAGTAGACGAAATGGTCTGGAACAGGATGTACGAGAAACTCAGTGCGATACCGATACCCAGGTGAAGTCCCATTCCTCCTTTCCGCTTCTGCGAAGAAAGGGATACCCCGATGACTGTCAGGATGAAAGCGGCAAAGGATGTAGCGATCCGTCGATGGTATTCCACTTCGAAGATTTTAATGTTGGCAAATCCTCGCTGTTTCTGTTTCTGGATGTAGCTGTGCAGTTGTGGGCTGGTCATGGTTTCCTGCTGTCCACGGGTTATCAGAAAATCCTGCGGTTCCATGTTGATGATAGTATCCAGTCTGTCTCCCCGGGTGATGGTTTCTTTCATGCCCTTCATTTCACGGATCATATAGTCTCTTACTGTCCACTTGTGGACTGCCGTCGTATCATACGTGATACGTCGTGCGGTCATGTGCGATACCAGCTGGTGGCTCTCAAACTTATCCAACGAGAAGCGGTAGCCTGTTTTGTTGTAGTCTTCGTACCGCTCCATGTAAGCGATGACTCCCGAGTCCACCTCCAACTGAATGTTCCGGGCGTATGTATCCGATTTTTTCTTCTTATAGATACTTTCGAACCGCAAGCGGGTAACGCTGCCTGTCGGAATGACCTCGGTACTTAATACATAAGTCACCAAGGCGATGCAGGCGGCCGAGATCATGTACGGGTACATCAGACGCTTGAAACTCATACCTGTAGAGAACATGGCGATGATTTCAGAATTTTCCGCCAGTTTTGAGGTAAAGAAGATAACCGCTATGAATACGAACAGCGGACTGAACAGATTCGTATAATAGGGGATAAAGTTCAGGTAATAGTCGAAGATGATGGCCTTCAGCGGTGCCCGGTTGTTGATGAACCGGTCGATGTTCTCGTTGATGTCGAACACCACAGCAATGGAAATAATCAGTGCGATGGCAAAGAAGTATGTTCCCAGAAACTTGACGATGATGTATCGGTCAAGCCTTTTCAGCGGCTTCTTCTTCATCCATTGCGGAATATTCCATGAGCGTTTCAGCAGTCTCTTAAGCGGGTTCTCTTTCATGTGTGTATTTATAATCTCGTTGACAGACGTTTAACCATAACAGTTTTCCAACTGGAGAAGTCGCCTTCGATGATGTGTCGGCGTGCTTCCTTCACCAACCAGAGATAGAAGGCCAGGTTGTGGATGGAAGCTATCTGAAGGGCAAGCAGTTCCTGAGCGTGGAACAGGTGGCGCAGATAAGCACGGCTGTACATTGTATCTACATAAGAGGCACCGTCGGCTTCGATGGGCGAGTAGTCGTTCTCCCATTTCTTGTTGCGCATGTTCATGATGCCGTCCTTGGTGAAAAGCATACCGTTACGTCCGTTTCGTGTAGGCATGACGCAGTCGAACATGTCGACGCCCCGTTCGATTCCTTCCAAAATATTGACAGGGGTTCCTACTCCCATCAGGTAGCGCGGCTTGTCGGTAGGCAGAATTTCATTGACTACCTCAATCATTTCATACATCTTTTCGGTAGGTTCACCTACAGCCAGGCCACCGATGGCATTTCCGTCAGCACCTTTGGAAGCGATGTATTCGGCCGAACGCTTACGTAAATCCGGATAGACACATCCCTGAACGATAGGGAAGAGGGATTGGTGATAGCCGTATTTCGGTTCCGTTTCGTTGAAACGGGTGATGCAACGGTCCAGCCAACGGTGTGTCAGTTCCATGGATTTCTTGGCATAGGTGTAGTCGGATGTGCCCGGTGCGCATTCATCGAAGGCCATCATGATATCAGCTCCGATGGTACGTTCGATGTCCATGACCCGTTCCGGTGTGAACAAGTGTTTCGAACCGTCTATGTGCGAACGGAATTCCACTCCTTCTTCCTTGAGCTTCCGGATACCCGACAATGAGAAGACCTGGAAGCCTCCACTGTCGGTCAGCATGGGGCGGTCGAATCCGTTGAACTTATGCAATCCACCGGCTCCCTCTATGATGTCCAGTCCCGGACGAAGATAGAGGTGGTAGGTGTTCCCCAGGATAATCTGAGCCTTGATGTCTTCTTTCAGTTCATGCAGGTGTACTCCTTTGACACTTCCCAGTGTACCTACCGGCATGAAAATCGGTGTTTCAATCTGCCCATGGTCGGTCGTAATCAGACCGGCACGGGCATTCGACTTCGGGTCAGTATGTTGTAATTCAAATTTCATAGTTATGCTTTTGTCTTTTCTTTTTCTTCGTTTACACTGAGGTCTATCGCATCGGCCACCTTTTCATTGGTCAGTGAGAGCTGCAGCACTTCCTTGATGTCCTTTACATAATGGAAGGTCAGTCCCTGCACGTAGATAGGTTGTATCTCTTCAATGTCCTTACGGTTCTCTTCGCACAGGATAATCTCCTTGATTCCAGCACGTTTGGCCGCCAAGATCTTTTCGCGGATTCCACCGACAGGCAGAACTTTGCCTCGCAGCGTAATTTCGCCGGTCATGGCCAGATTCGGCTTCACCTTCCGCTGGGTCAATGCAGACGCAAGTGAGGTTACCATGGTGATACCCGCCGACGGTCCGTCTTTCGGAATAGCCCCTTCCGGTACGTGGATGTGGATGTTCCAGTTGTCGAATACTTCGGTAGGCAGATTCAGCAGGTGGCTGTGGGCCTTCAGGTATTCCAGTGCCAGCATGGCCGATTCTTTCATCACATCTCCCAGGTTTCCGGTCAGTGTCAGTTTTCCGCCTTTTCCTTTGCTCAGGCTGGTCTCTACAAACAGGATTTCTCCGCCTACGGCAGTCCATGCCAGACCCGTTACTACACCGGCATATTCATTGCCCTGGTATTTGTCCCGTGAATATTCGGGCGCGCCCAGATAAGCCTTGATGTCGGCCGGTTTCAGTTCGTGCTGTCCGGTGAAACGGTCGCTGGCAATTTCAAGGGCGATTTTACGCATTACCTTGCTGATTTTCTTTTCCAGTTCTCGTACACCACTTTCGCGGGTATAGTTCTCGATGATGTATTCGATGGCGGCTTTCGTGAACTTGACATGCTCCTTCTGTAAGCCGTTGGCCTGCATCTCTTTCGGAATCAGGTGCCGTTTGGCAATCTCGATCTTTTCTTCTGTGATGTAGCCGCTCACTTCAATCAGTTCCATACGGTCCAGCAATGGGGTAGGAATGGTTCCCAGGTTATTGGCAGTAGCGATGAACATCACTTTTGAAAGGTCGTAATCCATGTCTATGTAGTTGTCATGGAACGTATTGTTCTGTTCCGGGTCAAGCACTTCCAGCATGGCGGAACTCGGGTCACCCCGGTGATCGCTTCCCAATTTGTCGATTTCATCGAGGATGATTACCGGATTTGAAGTTCCTGCCTTTATCAGACTTTTGATGATACGTCCCGGCATAGCTCCGATGTAAGTCTTGCGGTGTCCGCGGATTTCTGCTTCATCGTGAACGCCTCCTAGTGACATACGGACATATTTCCGTTTCAAAGCACTGGCAATGGAACGTCCTAACGAGGTTTTTCCGACTCCCGGAGGACCGTACAGGCAGATAATCGGCGATTTGAGGTCTCCTTTCAGCTTCAAGACCGCCAAGTGTTCCAGAATACGTTCCTTTACTTTTTCCAGACCGTAGTGGTCCTTGTTCAGCACCTTCTCCGCATTTTGCAGATTGATGTCGTCTGTAGAGTAGGTCTCCCACGGCAAGGCGAGTAAGGTCTGTAAATAAATCAGTTGTACATTATAATCAGGAGATTGCGGGTTGATGCGTTCCAGCTTGTTTACCTCGCGTTCGAAGATGTCGGCAACTTCTTTTGACCAGGCTTTTTCTTTGCCTTTGTTACGTAAATCTTCTATCTCGTCGTCCTGGCTGTTGCCCAGCTCGTCCTGGATATTCTTTATCTGTTGTTGAAGGAAATATTCTTTCTGCTGACGGTCCAGCTCTTCGCGGGTACGCATCTGGATGCTTTGTTTCAGTGCGGCCAGCTGGATTTCCTTGTTCAGAATCTGAATTAGCCGATAGAGTCTGTCTTTCAGGTTGTTTATCTGTAATAAGTCAATCTTGTCTTCTACAGTGAACGGGAAGTTGGAACAGATGAAGTTTACCAGCATCTCGTTGTTCTCCAGGTTCTTGATGGCAAATGCCGCATCTGGACTCAGGTTGTCGGAGATGTCGATGAATTTGCTGCTCATCTCGCGGCAAGTATCCATCAGCGCCTTGAACTCGGTCGTTCCTTCTACCTTCATGTCTTCCTCGATGCGGGTGACCTTTCCTGAAAGGTACGGACGTAATGAGGTGATTTTATCTATATGTACTTTCGGACCGTTTGCCTGAAGGATGACGGTGGTGGAACCTCCCGGCATCTCGAATATGCGGAGTACCTTACCGATAACGGCTGTAGGGTAGAGGTCTTTCTGAACAGGGCTTTCCACTTCGCTCACCATTTGTGTAGAGATGACGATAAATGATTTGCTCTTTAACGCAGCATTCACCAGCTTTAAGGTAGCTCTGCGGCCAACGGTAACCGGCATGGCAACCGAAGGGAACATGACCATGTTGCGTAACGTCATCACCGGAAATTCATTCTCAAGCTCCTCGGGAGAAATCTCCAAAGGGGCTGTTTCAATTTCCGCCAGCATAGAGATGTCTTCATTCTCCGTATTCATCACGATTTTATCTTTTCTTACTTTCTTAATCATAATCAGTTTCCGTCTACAATTGTTAAAAGGGAGCTTTTTCCCAAAACGGCTACAAAGTTAAGCATTCCACTTTATATTCTAAAGTACATTCGCTTCAAATAGTTATTAATTATCGCAAATATTGTCTGCCGTTTCTTGATTTTTTGGTTACTTTTGTCGCATAAAAGCAAGAATACTCATGGCAAATTCCTATTTCCAGTTCAAGCAGTTCAAGATAACCCAGGACCGTTGTGCGATGAAAGTCGGTACGGACGGCGTGTTATTGGGGGCTTGGGCGCCACTAAAAAAGTCATGCAAGGTGTTGGATATCGGTACTGGGACAGGCCTGGTAGCCTTGATGTTGGCGCAACGGTGCAGCTCTGCTTGCATTGAAGCGATAGATATCGATGAGTCTGCTGTCGCACAGGCGCGGGAGAATGTGGCGGATTCACCGTGGCCGGAGCGTGTGGACGTATGTCAGATGGATGTTAAGAATGCTCCACAAACCTGGAAAGAAACGTTTGACTGTATTGTGTCAAATCCTCCTTACTTCGTCGATTCACTGAAATGTCCGGATAAGAGCCGGATGGTGGCTCGGCATACGGCGGAACTCGATTTTCCGGCATTGGCTAAATCGGCCTCTTTCCTGCTGAATGAAGAAGGCATGTTCTCAGTGGTACTCCCGGCAGATGCATATACTTCTTTTGTTTCTTCTTGTCTGCGTGAAGGCCTTCATCTGCAACGGGTTCTTTGGGTACATACCAAGCCTGACATTCCGGCAAAAAGGGTGTTGATGACCTTTGTCAAGCAGGCTGTAGACGAGACGGAGCAGGAACATCTTACCGTCGAAGTGAGCCGCCATGTGTATAGCCCTGAATATGTATCGCTTCTGAAAGATTTTTATCTGAAGCTGTAGTCAGTTTTTCTTCTTGTTGGAGAGTTGGCGGAGCAGGTTCTGGTTGAGCTGCAGGAATTGTTTGTGTCGGGCCGCAATCAGACTGGAGATTGGGCGTTGGCCGACGAAGTCTGTAAAATGCTGAAGCAGGCTGAACGGTTCCATGGTGTTCCGTGGGTTTTCCGGCGCAACAACGTTGAGTCCTCCTTGGATGATTTCCACCTTCAAGTCTTTTCCTCCCATGATGGGGTCTCCGTCAAAATGGAAGACACCTTCAGATTCCCGGTGGATAACGATGCTTTTGTCTTTCATGGTTTTTATGCGGCTGTTTTGGTCGATGGTCTTGTTGAACAGCTGAAATGACAGAGCCGGTACATCCAGTACGGTAAAAGGTTCTAGAATTGTCACATCCATCATGCCGTCTGTGAGCGAAGCCTGGGGGGCGATATAGGCGTTGTTTCCGTATTGGGAAGCATTGGCACAAGCTATCAGAAATGCCTTGTAACTTACTGTCCCTGAGGAATTCTCAATGGTATATGTCTCCGGCTTATAGGTCAGGCTCTCACGCAGGGTGTTCTCCAGGTAAGTAGCCAACCCGCGTTTTCCCGAATCGGCGAACTTGAGGCTGACAAAAGCATCGAATCCCACTCCGCATGTGCAGAAGAACGGATGGCTGTCAATGATGCCGTAGTCTATTTTTTTTACGAATCCTTTGTTGAGTATGTCAATGGCCTTTTTAGGGTCGAGAGGAATGTGCAGGTGACGGGCCAATCCGTTTCCGGAACCACATGGAATGATTCCCATGGATGTGTTGGTGTGTACCAGTGAACGGCCCACCTCGTTGATGGTTCCGTCGCCGCCGATAGCCACTACGATGTCAGCATGCTGACGGACCGCCTCTTCGGCTAACAGGGAAGCATGTCCGGCATATTCTGTACCTCGGACAATATATGAATAACGTTCCTTGTCGATGAGTTCATCGACAAGCTGCAGAATTATATGCTTGTTATGTGTCCCCGAAATAGGGTTTACAATGAATGTAATATGTTGTCTAGAGTTCATGTTGTATGCCTTACATAATGCCTTGCAAAAATACTATTTATTCCGTCTTATCAGATATAATTTAGCGATATTTGGCAATAAAGTTGATTTTTTTAGTTGGATTGGCGCTATGTTCCGAGAAATTGTTATCTTTGCACGTTCTTTTTAAAAATTGAAAATAAGATTTCAAAACTATAAATAAAAGCCAGCGTGCTTATCAACAATTAGAATATGGGATTATTACAAGACAGATTGAGTAAATTCAGAACACCTCAGATGTATATGGAACGGGGTGTCTATCCTTATTTTCGTGAAATAGATAGCGCCCAGAACACAGAAGTGATGATGGACGGAAAGAAGGTTCTGATGTTTGGGTCTAATTCGTATCTGGGGTTGACTTACGACAAGCGGATTATTGAGGCTGCAATTGCTGCAACCCGTAAATATGGTACAGGGTGTGCAGGTTCACGTCTGTTGAACGGAACACTGGATATCCATATTAAACTGGAAAAGGAACTGGCTGAATTTGTAGGAAAGGACGAATCTCTGTGTTTCTCTACCGGCTTTACCGTAAATGAAGGCGTCATTCCTCAGTTGGCAGGCCGTGGAGATTATATCATCTGCGATGACCGTGACCATGCTTCAATTGTAGACGGTCGTCGTCTTTCTTTTGCTACCCAGTTGAAGTATAAACACAATGATATGGAGGCTTTGGAAAAGGAACTCCAGAAATGTGAACCGGATGCGTTGAAGCTGATTGTAGTGGATAGTGTATTCTCTATGGAAGGTGATTTGGCTAATCTGCCTGAAATCGTCCGCTTGAAGAAGAAATACAACGCTACGATTTACGTTGATGAAGCTCACGGATTGGGCGTATTCGGACGTAACGGACGCGGTGTTTGTGACCATTTCGGTTTGACGGACGAAATTGACTTGATTATGGGTACATTCAGCAAATCATTGGCTTCTATCGGTGGTTTTGTCGCCGGCGATAAGGATGTCATCAACTGGTTGCGTCATAATGCCCGTTCTTATATCTTCCAGGCTAGTAACACTCCGGCAGCAACAGCTGCGGCTATTGAGGCGCTTAATATTTTGAAAACAGAGCCTGAACGTCAGGAAAATCTGTGGAAGATTACCAACTATGCATTGGCTTCATTCCGTGAGGCAGGTTTCGAAATCGGAGACACAGAAAGTCCGATTATTCCGCTTTATGTGCGTGATACTGACAAGACTTTCGAGGTGACTAAACTGGCTTTCGATGAAGGCGTGTTTATCAATCCGGTTATTCCGCCGGCATGTGCACCGCAAGATACATTGGTTCGCTTTGCGTTGATGGCTACCCATACCAAAGAACAGGTTGACTTCGCTATCGACAAGTTGAGCAAGTGTTTCAAGCAATTGGGTATCTTGAAGTAATTGCTTTATATTTCACCCGTAATACAGATGTGTACGGGGGGACACAAATAAAAAGGCGTGTAAGTTGATGATAGAATGACTTACACGCCTTTGTTTTGTATACTGATAGAGAATGTTTACTGGTTGTCAAGGATGAATTTACGTACTACATGAGCTACACCGTCTTCTTCGTTTGACAGTGTGATGTAGTCGGCGCTTTCCTTTACGATATCCTGTGCGTTCGCCATGGCCACTCCCAAACCAGCAAATTGAATCATAGACAAGTCGTTGAAGCCGTCTCCGATGGCAATCATTTCATCTTTTGTCATGTTGATTTCCTTCAATAATACAGCCAAGGATTGGGCCTTGTCGATGCCTTTAGGTACCAGTTCCAGAAAATAGGCTTCAGAACGGAATACACCCATCCGGTCTTTCAGATGCTCATACATTTCCTTCTCTAAGATAGCTAAGCGGTCGGGGTCTCCTACAATCAGACATTTGGCGATAGGATGTTTGACGGCAGCCAGAAAATTGTCGACTTTTTTGATTTTCATACCATTGAGTTTCGCTTCCTTTATGAGGTATTCATCGTCTGGGGTTTCCGTCAATACGTATTCGCCGTCGTATGTCAGGATTGCAAACTGGTTTTTCTTGGCGCACTCATATAAATAAGGTAGGACTGCATGGTCTAGCAGGTTCTTGTACATCATTTCTTTGGTTTTCCAGCCGATGATTTCACCACCATTGTAGGACAGGATGTATCCTTCATACTTTTCCAGCTGAAGTTTTTCTGCCAGTGGTGCCACACCGTATGTCGGTCTGCCGGAGGCCAGAACTATTTTGATTCCTTTTTCCTGGGCTTCCGTCAATGTCTGAAGAGTATTAGGGGTGATTTCTTTCTTCGAATTGGTCAGTGTTCCGTCCAGGTCTAAAACGAGCAATTTATATTTCATAGTTTTTTTATTAAGTTCGTGGTGCAAAGATAGTATAATATTCAAAATTTTTCGTATTTTTCGTGAGATTCACTTTGTTGGTGAATGAAAATGTTGAACGCTTATAAAATGTAGATAGATGGAGTTGTTTGGAGATTTTGCATTGCGTTTGTTGGTCGCCGGACTCATGGGAGTGCTGATAGGGCTGGAGCGTGAGTATCGTGCCAAAGAGGCTGGATATCGGACTCATTTCTTGGTTGCCCTAGGAAGCTGTCTGATGATGATTGTTTCTCAATATGGCTTTACGGATGTTCTTGAAGCGGATTTGGTACGCTTGGACCCGAGTAGAATCGCGGCTCAGGTGGTCAGTGGCATCGGTTTTATCGGGGCAGGTACTATTATTCTGCAGAAGCAGGTTGTTCGTGGGCTTACCACTGCTGCCGGCATTTGGGCGACAGGTGGAATTGGACTGGCGATTGGTGCCGGTATGTATGCTATTGGCGTGACGGCTACTTTGTTGGCGCTGGTCGGTCTGGAGCTTTTGAGTCACTTTTTCAAAAGTTTGGGGATGCGCAACCTGGTTTTGGAATTCAATACAGAAAATCGTGATATCATTTCGGATGTTTCAGCTTTCTTCAATGACCGGAACTATATTGTCGTTTCATACGAAATGAAGGAGACTCCTTTGGGGGCTGGACAAATACTTTATCGGGTAAGCATGGTGATTAAAGCCAAGAAAATGAACGAGGAAGGCTTACTGCTTCTGATGATGCACAAATTTCCGGGAGTAACCGTGACAAAGATTATCTGATGTGTGCTATGGATGAGGACTATTCTTTGGGAGAAGATTGTAGGGCTTGGACCGGCTCTTTTTATCCAAAAGATGTTACTTTTTTGTCTTTCTGTGACGGAATATTCTGTTTTTTCTGCTACCTTTGCACGTCAGATTAAGTTTGATAGTCATTATGAGTAGAAATAAGATAAACTGGAGAGTTCCGAAAGGAGCTGAACTGACGGAACTGGACAAGAAGGTACTTTATTTTCAGAATAAAGGTCATTTGGTTCCGTCACGTAAACTGATCAAGACTCCAGAACAGATTGAAGGCATCCGTAAAAGCGGTATCATCAATACAGGGGTGCTGGATCTTGTCGCTCAGGAAATTCATGCCGGTATGAGTACGGCAGAAATAGACAAGTTGGTGTATGACTATACCGTCAGCCACGGAGCTATTCCGGCTCCGCTGAATTATGAAGGATTCCCCAAAAGTGTATGTACTTCCATTAATGAAGTGGTATGTCACGGCATTCCTTCAGAAGAAGAGATTCTGGAAGAAGGTGATATCATCAATGTAGATGTGTCTACTATTCTGGATGGATATTACTCGGATGCTTCTCGTATGTTCATTATCGGAAAGACAACCCCGGAAAAAGAGAAACTGGTGCGTGTAGCTAAGGAATGTCTGGAAATCGGTATGCAGGCCGCACAGCCTTTCGGCTTTGTAGGTGATATCGGTAATGCCATTGAGAAGCATGCCAAAAAGAATGGCTTCTCAGTTGTACGTGATTTGTGCGGGCATGGAGTAGGCCTTGAGTTTCATGAAGAACCGGATGTAGAGCACTTCGGACGGAAAGGTACAGGTATGCTGCTGGTTCCGGGTATGGTCTTCACTATTGAACCGATGATTAATATGGGGACATGGGAAGTCTTTATTGATGAAGAGGACGGCTGGACAGTTGTGACCGAAGATGAAAAACCTTCTGCACAATGGGAGCATACGTTCTTAATGACTGAACACGGACTCGAAATTTTGACTTACTAAAAAAGAAAATCATGGATACAATTATATTGGGTATTGAATCTTCCTGTGACGACACTTCGGCTGCTGTTATAAAGAATGGCGTATTGCTTTCAAGTGTCATAGCCAGTCAGGCGGTTCATGAGGCTTATGGAGGTGTTGTTCCGGAACTGGCTTCACGTGCCCATCAGCAGAATATTGTCCCGGTTGTTCACGAAGCTTTAAAGAGAGCCGGCGTGACGAAGGAGCAGCTGAGCGCAGTGGCATTTACTCGTGGACCAGGACTGATGGGTTCACTTCTGGTAGGAGTTTCTTTTGCCAAAGGCTTTGCGCGTGCCTTGGATATTCCGATGGTTGAAGTGAACCATTTGCAGGGCCATGTTTTGGCGCATTTTATCAAAGAGTCGGAAGACGACCATAATCAACCGAATTATCCTTTCATCTGCCTGTTGGTTTCAGGTGGAAACTCACAGATCATTCGGGTAAACGCCTATAATAATATGGAGGTCTTGGGACAAACCATCGATGATGCGGCCGGAGAAGCCATTGATAAATGTTCCAAGGTGATGGGATTAGGTTATCCGGGAGGTCCGATTATTGATAAGTTGGCCCGTCAGGGAAATCCAAAGGCATTTTCATTCAGTAAACCTCATATCCCCGGATATGATTACAGTTTCAGTGGCTTGAAAACTTCATTTTTGTATTCGTTGAGAGATTGGGTAAAGGAAGATCCGGATTTTGTAGAACACCATAAAACGGATTTGGCAGCATCTCTGGAGCATACGATTGTAGATATCCTGATGGACAAGTTGCGGAAGGTTGTAAAAGACACCGGTATTAATGAGGTGGCTGTTGCCGGAGGCGTTTCTGCCAACAACGGGCTGCGAAATGCTTTTCATGAACACGCGCAGAAATATGGATGGAAAATTTACATTCCTAAATTCGGTTATACGACCGACAATGCTGCCATGATTGCCATAACAGGCTATTTCAAGTTCCTGGATAAAGATTTTTGTTCGATAGATAAACCCGCATATTCACGGGTAACCATTAAATAACTTAATTGATAAATTTATGTCAGTAGAAACTAAAACACTCAGTAAGGAAATAAGTGAGATCTTCTGGAGAGAAGGCTTTACTTTGGCTACTGCAGAGAGCTGTACAGCTGGACATGTGGCGGCCATCATAACTGCTATCCCTGGTAGTTCCCGTTTCTATAAAGGCGGCATTGTAGCGTATGCAGATGAAGTCAAACGGAATCTGCTGCAAGTAAAAGCGGAAACGCTTGAGACTCATGGGGCTGTCAGCGAAGAAACTGTGGTGGAACTGGTGCAGGGTGCCATGGACACCTTGGGTACCGATCATGCAATTGCAACATCAGGCATTGCCGGTCCTGGAGGAGGTACTCCGGAAAAGCCAGTTGGAACCATTTGGGTTGCTGCAGGTGATAAAAAGAGAATTTTGACTGCCAAGTTGAGCGAGGATAACGGAAGAGACCTGAATATCCAGGCTGCAACCATAAAAACACTCCAATTACTGCTTGAATTGGTTCAAAACAACGAAAATGAACAGTAAAGTGCAAATAAGTTGTGAAAAACTTGTTTATTAAAAATAAAATCGCTTACTTTGCACTCCGTTTGAGAGAACCATGAATAAAACTATAAAAACTAGATAGAAATGTCGAAAATTTGTCAAATTACCGGAAAGAAAGCCATGATTGGCAACAATGTTTCACACTCTAAGAGAAGAACAAAAAGAACTTTTGATGTGAACTTGTTTACTAAGAAATTCTACTATGTAGAACAGGATTGCTGGATTAGCCTGAATATCTGTGCTAACGGCTTGCGAGTTATTAACAAGAAAGGCCTGGACGCAGCGCTGAATGAAGCAGTTGCCAAAGGTTATTGTGATTGGAAAACTATCAAAATTATTGGTTAATTAAAAGGAGAAAAGAACTATGGCTAAGAAAGCTAAAGGTAATAGAGTACAGGTAATCCTTGAATGCACAGAAATGAAGGATAGCGGTATGCCGGGAACATCTCGTTACATTACCACTAAGAACAGAAAGAATACAACTGAAAGATTGGAACTGAAGAAGTACAATCCGATTTTGAAAAGAGTAACAGTACATAAAGAAATTAAATAATATAGACCATGGCAAAGAAAACAGTCGCAACCCTTCAGACAGGTAAAGAAGGCCGTTCTTATACTAAGGTTATCAAGATGGTTAAGTCTCCGAAAACAGGTGCTTACATCTTCGATGAACAGATGGTTCCTAACGAAAAAGTACAGGAATTCTTCAAGAAGTAATCTAGTAGATATAAGTATATGCTACACAAAAAGTTCCTTTCATGCGTGAATGAAAGGAACTTTTTTTTGTCTGTATACAAGATTAGTTATATCTTTGTGTCATAATTAGATAATAAACACAAGCGTATGGGATTTTTTAGTTTTTTCTCGAAGGAAAAGAAAGAGACCTTAGATAAAGGATTATCCAAGACGAAAGAGAGCGTCTTTGGTAAAATCGCGCGTGCTGTAGCCGGAAAATCGAAAGTCGACGATGAAGTATTGGACAATCTGGAGGAGGTCTTGATCACGTCGGATGTTGGTGTAGAAACTACGCTGAAAATCATCAAACGTATTGAGGCACGTGTGGCAAAAGATAAATATGTCAATACGCAAGAACTGAACAATATCCTACGGGAAGAAATTGCAGCCTTATTGACGGAAAACAACTCTGTAGATGCGGATGATTTCAATGTACCTGCCGATAAGACGCCTTATGTCATCATGGTAGTCGGGGTAAACGGAGTCGGAAAAACCACTACCATCGGTAAACTGGCCTATCAATTCAAAAAAGCGGGTAAATCCGTTTATTTGGGTGCTGCTGATACCTTCCGTGCCGCTGCCGTAGAACAATTGGTGATTTGGGGCGAACGTGTAGGGGTACCTGTCATTAAGCAGAAGATGGGATCAGACCCTGCATCCGTTGCTTTCGATACATTGAGTTCGGCAGTTGCCAATCATGCGGATGTCGTTATTATTGATACGGCAGGACGTCTGCATAACAAGATCGGTTTGATGAACGAGCTGACAAAAATCAAGAAAGTCATGCAGAAAGTTGTACCGGGAGCTCCACATGAAGTATTGCTGGTACTGGACGGTTCTACAGGACAGAATGCATTCGAACAGGCCAAACAGTTTACATTGGCTACGGAGGTGAATGCCATGGCCATCACCAAACTGGACGGTACTGCAAAAGGTGGGGTAGTTATCGGTATTTCTGACCAGTTCAAGATTCCTGTAAAATACATCGGACTGGGAGAAGGCATGGAAGATCTGCAGATTTTCCGCCGCCGCGAATTTGTCGATTCATTATTCGGAACAGATAATAAATGAGAAAAAATACAATTGATATCGTAACCTTGGGCTGTTCGAAGAATCTGGTTGATTCCGAGAAGCTGATGAAACAGCTGGAAGCAAACGGTTACAAGGTAACTCACGATAGCGAAAATCCTCAGGGTGAGATAGCTGTCATCAATACATGTGGCTTCATCGGCGATGCCAAGGAGGAGTCTATCAATATGATTCTGGAATTTTGCCAGGCTAAGGAAGAAGGCAAGCTCCGGAAACTGTATGTCATGGGATGTCTTTCAGAACGCTATCTGCAGGAATTGAAGGTAGAAATCCCTCAAGTAGATAAATTTTATGGAAAGTTCAACTGGAATGAACTGCTGGCCGATTTGGGTAAGACTTATCAGGCTGACCATGCCATTGAACGCCATCTGACTACTCCGAAACATTACGCATATCTGAAAATTTCTGAAGGATGTGACCGTAAGTGCTCTTATTGTGCTATTCCTATCATAACCGGTAAGCATATATCTCGTCCGATGGAAGAAATTCTGGACGAGGTCCGTCTGCTAGTATCCGAAGGTGTCAAGGAATTCCAGGTTATCGCGCAGGAACTGACCTATTATGGTGTAGACCTGTATAAGAAGCAGATGCTTCCTGAATTGATTGAGCAGATGGCAGCTATTCCGGGTGTAGAGTGGATCCGGTTGCATTACGCATATCCGGCTCATTTCCCGAAAGAACTGTTCCGTGTGATGCGGGAACATCCGAACGTATGCCGGTACATGGACATTGCGTTGCAGCACATCAGCGATAACATGCTGCAGAAAATGCGCCGTCATGTGACGAAGGAAGAGACTTATCAGCTGATAGAGGAATTCCGTAGGGAAGTGCCCGGTATTCATCTGCGTACGACCTTGATGGTGGGACATCCAGGAGAAACGGAGGCCGATTTCGAAGAACTGAAGGAATTTGTACGGAAAGTCCGTTTTGACCGTATGGGTGCTTTTGCCTATTCGGAAGAAGAAGGGACCTATGCAGCCGAACATTACGAGGATGAAATTCCGCATGAGCTTAAACAGCAACGGTTGGATGGGTTGATGGCCATCCAGCAGGAAATCTCAGCCGAACTGAGCCACGCAAAAATCGGTCAGGAGTTCAAGGTCATGATTGACCGGAAAGAAGGAGAGTATTACATCGGACGTACTGAATTCGATTCTCCGGAGGTCGATCCGGAAGTTCTGATAAAAGAAGGGGAAAAACATCTGAGGATCGGTCACTTTTATCAGGTTCGTGTATACGATGCAGATGATTTCGACCTGTATGCGTCTTTGATTTGATTTAGTAAGTGTCGTTTTTATGAACAATAAGGAATTCGTAGGCGAATTATCGCGGAGTTTAGGATATACGAACAAGGATGCCACCCAATTGGTGGCATCTCTTGTTGACATCATGACCCAGGAACTGCAAGAAGGTAATCTGATTTCAGTCGAAGGGTTCGGACGGTTTGAGGTGAGGAAACGGTTGGAACGCATCATTATCAATCCGATGACGAAACAACGCCTGCTGGTTCCTCCTAAACTGGTCCTGACATTTACCCCCGATTCTCTGTTAAAAGACTATCCGACAAACACCTCTGCCGATGAATGAAAAGTTAACCTTGCAATATCTGATAGAAGCACTTACCAAACGGCATCAGATGGACCCGAAAGATGCTGTCGCGTTCGTGAAAGCGTTTTTCGAACTGATTCGTCGTGCCTTGGAACGAGATAAATACATCAAGGTGAAAGGATTGGGAACCTTCAAGCGTATCGAGACAGATTCCCGAGGAAGTGATGAGGAAGAGAGTGAGGAACGTACCGGGACGCAGGGGCGTTCGAGAATTACTTTTACTCCCGATGTGGCGATGCGGGACAGTATCAACAAACCTTTCGCACATTTTGAAACTGTCATCCTGAATGAGCATACTCATTTCGAGGATATGGATGAAGAGGGAGAGGAGCAACTACCGGAAGAAGAAAAGACCGGAGAAGCATCCGACAGTCTTCTGGATACAGAAAAACAGGAGGGTGTCGGTACCGATGAATCTGTCGATTCCGGTGCTTTGGCTGCCGACACAGGCGAACAGGATTTGCCGGGTGAAGAATCTGTTCTTAAAGAGGAAGAGCGTTTATCCGATGAATCAATTGAACAGACCAGCCCGGATGACGCATCGCTCACTGAGCCTGAAACACCCGTTTCGGAAGAGAACCATGAAGAGAATCATTTGTCTGATGTGCAGGGAACTGAGGAAGAAAAACTTCCTGTCGTGGATAAAGAGGAATCTCAGAATGCTGATATTCCACAAATTGAATCATCCGTCGAAGCAGATGATGCATCCCAATCAGAAACCCACGAAGAGCCTGTCAGTCAGGAGGCTGAGAAGAAGGAAGTCGTTCCGGAAGTAGTGCCGGCAACAGAGCATGGTTCTCAAAGCCTGTCTGAAATCCCGTTAGACAGTTCTGATAAAAAAATACAAAAAGAAGAAAGAAGCAAGCTTCCTTGGTGCATGTATGCAACCATTTTATTGGTTGGCGTGTTAATAGGTGGAGGTATCATTTGGGCACTGCTCTCAGGAAGAAGGTATATTCCTGAAGCACTTTTACGGGAATTGATCTCAGAAAAAAAGGTGAACAATGCCATACTGCTTCCGAAAAGTACGGAAAAGAAGGAGACTCTGGACACACTTGCTGCCATGGAGACTGTTCAAGCAGATTCGGTTGGCAGGCAGAAACCGGATTCGGTTGTAAAGCAGAAACCGGTACATGTGACTCTACCGACTGTCTCTTCTGCGGCTCCGGTCGTGAAGGCTCCCGCACCTGTTAAGGATGAAAAGCCACAGGCCGTAAAGCGGGAAACCTTGGCCGATACCATGGAGTATACCATTACTGGAACGATGGATACCTATACGTTGCAGAACGGTGAAAGTTTGGTGAAGGTAGCCTTGAAATATTACGGTAACAAGAAATTGTGGCCTTACATCGTCCGTCATAACCGGAAGGTTATCAAGAATCCCGACAATGTTCCTGTAGGTACAGTCCTGCAGATACCGAAATTATCTCCGAAAAACTGACGGCGGTAAAGAAATCTGTACAGAATCTGTAAATTTAGATTTCTTTAGTTCAATTAGATTTAAAAGGAGAATGGCACATGTATTTTTTAATAAAAATTAGTTGTGCCTGTTAATCGAATGCGTTAATTTTGGGGTGCTTTTAAGATAAAGTGTCCGAAAAAGCAGTATAAAGAAACAAATTGGAATATTTAAAATAGAAAAGAAATTATGGCTGAAGCTATTGACATTCGTGAATTGAACGAACGCATAGAACGTCAGAGTGCATTCGTTACTAACTTGATGACCGGCATGGACCAGGTGATTGTGGGTCAGAAACATCTTGTAGAATCATTGTTAATCGGTCTGTTGTCAGACGGACATATCCTGCTGGAAGGTGTGCCTGGTTTGGCGAAGACATTGGCCATCAAGACCTTGGCTTCTTTGATTGATGCAAAATATAGCCGTATCCAGTTTACTCCGGATTTGCTGCCTGCCGATGTGATCGGTACCATGATATACAGTCAGAAAGAAGAGAAATTCATCGCCAACAAAGGTCCTGTCTTTGCAAACTTCGTATTGGCCGATGAAATTAACCGTGCTCCGGCAAAGGTACAGAGTGCATTGCTGGAAGCCATGCAGGAACGTCAGGTGACTTTAAGTAAGGAAACTTTCCGCCTGCCCGAACCTTTCCTTGTGCTGGCTACCCAGAACCCGATTGAGCAGGAAGGTACTTATCCGCTTCCGGAAGCTCAGGTGGACCGTTTCATGCTGAAGGTAATTATCGATTACCCGAAACTGGAAGAAGAAAAGAAGATTATCCGTCAGAATATTTCTGGAGAAAAGATTGATATCCGCCCGATTCTGAAATCGGAAGATATCCTGGAAGCACGTAAAGTGGTGCGTCAGGTTTATCTGGATGAAAAGATTGAACAGTACATTGCAGATATCGTCTTTGCTACCCGTTATCCGGAACAGTACGACCTGAAAGACCTGAAGGGACTGATCGGTTTCGGAGGTTCTCCGCGTGCTTCTATCAACTTGGCTTTGGCAGCCCGTAGCTATGCGTTCATCAAGCGCCGTGGTTATGTCATTCCGGAAGATGTACGTGCTGTGGCTCACGACGTATTGCGTCACCGTATCGGACTGACTTACGAAGCTGAAGCAACGAATGTTACTTCCGAAGAAATCGTCAGCAAGATTCTGAATAAGGTTGAAGTGCCCTAAACTTACGTAAGTTCTTGATGTTCCACGCTTGTGGAATGTATGTTTCACCATCGTGAAACGTAGGTTCGGCGGAAGTGAAACTTAGGTTTCTCTGCTGCCGGACACATTAATCGTAGGGATATCCGTCAAAGGATAACCGCTTAACTATATATTCAGAAAGAACAGAATGGAAACTAGTGAACTCTTAAAGCGTGTCCGTCAGATAGAAATCAAGACGCGTGGACTTTCGAGCAATATCTTTGCCGGGCAGTATCATTCGGCCTTCAAGGGTAGGGGTATGGCTTTCTCCGAAGTGCGCGAATATCAGTATGGTGATGACGTACGTGATATCGACTGGAATGTGACAGCCCGTTTTGACAAACCGTTCGTTAAGGTGTTTGAAGAGGAACGTGAACTGACGGTGATGTTGCTGGTGGATGTTTCCAACAGCTTGGATTTCGGTACCATCAAACAGATGAAGAAGGATATGGTGACAGAAATTGCCGCAACCATCGCTTTTTCTGCTATCCAGAACAACGATAAGATCGGTGTCATATTCTTTTCTGATAAGATCGAAAAATTCATTCCGCCGAAGAAAGGACGTAAACATATCCTGTATATCATCCGCGAACTGATTGATTTCCAACCGGAAAGTAATCGTACCAATATACAGTGTGCGATCGAGTATCTGACGAATGTTTTGAAGAAGCGTTGTACGGCATTCATGTTGAGTGATTTCATCGATGACAACGATTATCAGAATGCACTGACCATAGCCAACCGGAAGCATGATGTGGTGGCTATTCAGGTATACGACAAACGGTTGGAGGAACTCCCGGATGTCGGTCTGATGCGTGTACGCGATGCCGAAACCGGACACGAACAATGGATAGATACTTCTTCAAAGGCTTTACGGAATGCTCATCATGCCTGGTGGGTCGATCGCAAGCAGAAACTGAATGAAACGTTCACCCACAGCAATGTGGATGCGGTGTCTGTGCGTACCGACGAGGATTATGTGAAGGCATTGCTCAACTTATTTGCTAAACGAAATTGATGATGACATGAAATATACCTTATTATATTGTAATGGCAAGAAGTGGTTCCGGACAGTAGGATGTCTGCTGCTGTTTCTGTTTGCTGCAACTGGAGTGAAGGCTCAGGTTACGGTGGAAGCAACCATCGATTCGTTGCAGTTGCTTATCGGTGAGCAGACGAAAGTCCGCCTTCAGGTAAGTATGGACGCCAACCAACGTCTGCGGCTGCCGGTTGTACGCGATACATTGGTAACGGGGGTCGAAGTCGTTGATATCGCCAAACCGGATACACAATTGTTGAACGATAACAAGCGTTGGCTGATTTCTCAGGAATATACCATTACTTCGTTTGATTCGGCGTTGTATTACCTGCCTCCGTTTGAGGTGCTGGTAAACAATCAGCCTTACCGTTCGAAGGCATTGGCACTGAAGGTCTATTCCATTCCTGTAGATACGTTGCATCCAGACCAGTTCTTCGGTCCGAAGGACATCGAGGAAGTGTCGTTGACATGGGAGGATCTGGCGCCTTTGGTCTATGCGCTGATTGCGATGTTGGTATTGGGTGCTGTAGCTGTTTTCTTTGTGATACGCTACCGCAACAACAAGCCTATTATCAAGATTATCAAGATTCAGCCGAAGTTGCCGCCGCATCAGACAGCCATGCAGAAGATTGAAGCCATCAAGGCTGACAAGACCTGGCAGAAGGCTGATCCGAAACTCTATTATACAGAATTGACGGATGTCATCCGTACCTATATCAAGGATCGTTTCGGATTCAATGCCATGGAAATGACTTCTTCTGAAATCATTGAGTGTCTGCTACGTGAAAAGGATAAAGATTCCTTGAAGGACCTGAGACTTCTGTTTGAAACTGCCGATCTGGTGAAGTTTGCCAAATATGCACCGCTGATGAATATCAACGATATGAATCTGGTGAACGCGGTAGAATTCATCAATCAGACCAAGGTGGAAGAAGACCCGAACGTCAAGAAAGAACCTACCGAAATCAAGGTGGAAGAGAAACGCTCTAAACAAGGACGTATCATGTTGATTTGCAGCATTGCAGTAACAGCTGTCGGCTCATGCGTGGCGTTGTATTATGTTATTCGCCATCTTATCAACCTCTTCTTTTAACGCTTAAAAATAGAAATCATGATTTTTGCAAACATTGAATATCTGTTTTTGCTCTTGCTGCTGATACCTTACATCATCTGGTATTTTATGCGCCAGAAACGTATGGAACCCAGTATGCAGGTCTCTACCACACGTATGTACATGAACGCGCCGAAAAGCTGGAAGATTTATCTTCTTCATGCTCCTTTTCTGCTGCGTATCGTAACGTTCGTGATGATTGTATTGGTGCTGGCCCGTCCTCAGACTACAGACAACTGGCAGAATACAGAGATAGAGGGTATTGATATCATGCTGGCGGTGGATGTCTCTACCAGTATGTTGGCCGAGGACTTGAAGCCGAACCGTATCGAGGCGGCTAAGCAGGTAGCTTCCGAGTTCATCAATGGCCGTCCGAACGACAATATCGGTCTGAGTATATTTGCGGGTGAAGCATTCACTCAGTGTCCGTTGACTGTAGATCACGGCGTGCTGCTGAATCTGTTCCGTAATGTAAGTTGCGACATGGTTCAGCAAGGTATGATTGATGACGGAACTGCCTTAGGTATGGGACTGGCAAACGCTGTAAGCCGATTGAAGGATAGCAAGGCCAAATCGAAAGTGATTATCCTGCTGACTGACGGTGTCAATAACATGGGAGATATTTCTCCGCTGACAGCGGCAGAGATTGCCAAGAAATTCGGTATCCGTGTCTATACAATCGGTGTAGGAACCAATGGAACAGCACCTTATCCGATGCCTACCTATGCCGGTGTGCAGTATGTGCAGATACCGGTAGAGCTGGATGAGAAGACAATGACTCAGATTGCAGGTACTACGAACGGTAATTATTTCCGCGCAACCAGTAACTCGAAACTGAAAGAAGTCTATAAAGAAATTGATAAACTGGAGAAAACAAGGTTGAACGTGAAAGAATTCAGCAAGCGTGAGGAAGCCTTCGCACCATTTGCTTTGGTGGCTTTCTTGTGTCTGCTGCTGGAAATCCTTTTGCGGAATACTGTATTGAAGAAAATCCCTTAAAATTAGAAGTCATGTTTCGATTTGGAGAACCGCTATATTTGTATTTATTGATTGTCCTGCCCGTATTGGCAGCGTTTTATTTCTATTCCAATTATCGCCGCCGGAAGAGACTCCGGCTGTATGGCGACCCGCAACTGCTGAAAGAGCTGATGCCGGATGTATCTAAATATCGTCCGGATGTAAAGTTCTGGCTCATGCTTGCCGCATTGGGCATGATTATCTTTATGATGGCCCGTCCGCAGTTCGGTTCAAAGATGGAAACAGTGAAACGTCAGGGTATCGAGACCGTTGTGGCACTTGACATATCGAACTCTATGCTGGCCGAAGATGTTACTCCCAGCCGTCTGGACAAATCGAAGAAATTGATTTCCCGTCTGGTGGAAAAATTCAATAACGATAAGGTGGCCATGATTGTATTTGCCGGTGAAGCTTTTACGCAGCTGCCTATTACGAGCGACTATATTTCGGCAAAGATGTTTCTGGAAAGCATCACTCCTTCACTGATCTCTACGCAGGGAACAGATATTGCAGGAGCCATTGATTTGGCTATGAAGAGCTTTACTCCGAATGAAGGGGTAGGCCGTGCCATTGTGCTGATAACCGATGGTGAGAACCACGAAGGGGGAGCAATCGAGGCTGCACAGGCCGCTGCCAAGAAAGGTATCCGTGTCTTTGTACTGGGTGTAGGTTCGCCGGACGGTTCTCCGATTCCGGTAGAGGGCTCGAACGAGTTCCGTCGTGACAAGGACGGAAATGTCATCGTAACCCGTTTGAATGAACAGATGTGTCAGGAAATAGCCAAGGCAGGAGGCGGTATCTATGTCCGTGTAGATAATACGAACAATGCCGAAAAGGCGTTGAATGCCGAAATCAACAAATTGGCCAAGGCAGATGTAGAGACTCAGGTCTATACCGAATTTGATGAACAGTTCCAGGTGCTGGCTTGGTTGGCACTGTTGCTGTTGGCAGCCGAACTGATGATTCTGAATCGCAAGAATCCGTTATTCAAGAATGTGAATCTCTTTAAACAGAAATGAGTATGTTACAGAAAGGATATTTCATTTTACTGATGCTGTTGACTGTCTCGGCAGTTGCATTCGGTCAGAAGACCGACCGTGACTATCTGCGTAGCGGTAATAAGTTATATAAAGACAGTCTGTTTGTAAAGGCGGAAGTAGACTATCGGAAGGCCTTGGAAGTTAATCCGAAATCTTCTGCGGCAATGTACAACTTGGGAAATGCCTTGCTGATGCAGCAGAAGGCCCAGGAAGCGATGGAGCAATACCAGGCTGCTTCCCGGTTGGAGAAAGACAAAGCGAAGTTGGCTCAGATTTATCACAACATGGGCGTCATACTTCAGTCTTCCAAGAAGCTGCCTGAATGCATCGAGGCCTACAAGGAGTCGCTGAGAAACAATCCTCATGACAATGAAACCCGCTACAACCTGGCATTGGCTCAGAAGCAGCTGAAAGACCAGCAGCAGAACCAGAATCAGGACAAACAGCAGGAACAGAAGCAAGACCAGAAACAGGACGAACAGCAACAGAATAAAGACCAGCAGGATCAGGATAAGAAAGACCAGCAGCAGAACAATCAGCAGCAACAGCAGAACCAGAATGAAATGTCGAAGGAGAATGCCGAGCAATTGCTGAATGCAGCCATGCAGGATGAAAAGAATGTACAGGATAAGGTCAAGAAACAGATTCAGATTCAAGGTAAGAAGCTGGATAAAGACTGGTAATGAGTGTAGCAAATTAAAATAAACAACGATAGATGATGAAAAGAATAGTCTTCTTATTATGGATGGTAATCCTGTGGGGGCAGATGCTGGCGGCGGACGGTATCCGTTTCAAGGCTGATGCGCCCAATACGGTTGTCTCGGGCGACCAGTTCCGGTTGACCTTTACCATCAACACCCAGGATGTGAAGGATTTCCGTGCACCTTCCATCAGCGGATTCGACGTTCTGATGGGACCGAGCCGCTCGCAGCAAAGCAGTACACAGATTATTAACGGAAAAGTGTCCTCCAGCCGTTCTGTAACTTATACCTATATCCTGATGGCTACCAAAGAGGGTACTTTTAATATTCCTGCAGCCAGCATTGAGGTAGATGGTGAAAAGGTCTTTTCGAATGCAATCAGCATCAAGGTGCTTCCACCAGACCAGCAGGGCTCTTCCAGTAGTAATTCACAAGGGGGAAGCTCTACACGTTCCCGGGCGCAGTCGGCCGGTGGACAGATTACGGCCAATGACCTGTTCATTACAGCAACTGCCAGTAAGACAACGGTGTACGAACAGGAGGCCATCCTATTGACATATAAGGTGTATACGTTGGTAAATCTCCGTCAGTTGCGTGGAGATATGCCTGACCTGAAGAGTTTTTATACGCAGGAGATACCTTTGTCCAAACAGAAGGTCTTTTCATTGGAACACTATAAAGGGCGTAATTATAACACGACGGTGTGGAGCCAATACGTGATGTTCCCGCAACAGACCGGTAAGCTGGAAATCCCTGCCATCACTTTCGATGCGGTTATTGCCCAACAGACCGTTTCGGATGACCCGTTTGATGCGTTCTTCAATGGAGGCGGATATGTGGAAGTAAACAAGAAGATTGTTGCTCCGAAACTGACTATCGATGTCAAACAGCTTCCGTCTAAGCCGGCGGATTTCTCGGGAGGAGTAGGAACTTTCACGCTCTCTTCCAGCATCAATTCCACGAAGGTAAAGACTAACGACGCAATAACCATCAAATTGGTTATCAACGGTACCGGTAACATGAAACTTATCAGTACGCCGGAAATCAAATTCCCGCAGGATTTTGAAGTCTACGACCCGAAAGTGGACAACCAGTTTGAACTGACGACTGCCGGATTGAGCGGTACAAAGACCATTGAATACCTGGCTATTCCGCGTCATGCCGGAAACTTTACCGTTCCTCCGGTGAAATTTACTTATTTTGACTTGAAGTCCGGTTCGTATAAGACACTGACGACCGAAGCTTATCAGCTGACGGTAGAAAAAGGGGAAGGTAATGCCGATCAGGTAATCGCAGACTTTACCAATAAGGAAAGTGTCAAGATGTTGGCCAAAGATATCCGTTTCATCAAGTTAGGTGATACAAACTTGCAACAACGGGGCGACTTCTTCTTCGGAACTACTGCCTGCTATCTGTGGTATGTGATTCCATTCCTGTTGTTCGTGGTCTTTGTCATCATTTACCGGAAACAGGCTATCGAAAACGCCAACGTAGCCAAGGTAAAGACCAAGAAAGCCAATAAGGTTGCTACGAAACGTATGAAGTTGGCAGGTAAACTGTTGGCAGAGAACAAGAAGAATGAATTCTACGATGAAGTACTGAAGGCTTTGTGGGGATACACCAGTGACAAACTGAGCATCCCGGTATCTCAGCTGTCGAAAGACAATATCGAGGCAGAATTGACCCGATACGGAGTTTCTGCTGAACTTATCCAGGAATTCCTGGATGCATTGAACCAATGTGAGTTCGCACGCTATGCTCCGGGAGATGAAAGTGAAGCCATGGACAAGGTATATACTTCTGCCATCAACGTTATCAGCAAGATGGAAAACAGCATTAAACATTAACGGATAGGAGAGGAAAACATGAGAAAATTATCAATCATATTGGTATGCTTGATCGGCTTCTTTCAGATGGTTCATGCTGCAACCAAGGCTGAAGCTGATAAGGCTTATCAGGAAAATCAGTTTGAACAGGCAATCAAACTTTACGAAGAGATTCTGGCAACAGATGGTGAGTCGGCAGATATCTATTACAATTTGGGTAATAGCTATTATAAGAACAAGGATATTGCGAAGGCTGTCCTTAACTATGAACGTGCATTGTTATTGAATCCAGGTGATGCGGATATCCGGTTTAATCTGGATATGGCACGTGGAAAGACTACCGATCAGATAACTCCGACGCATGAGGTCTTTATCCTGACATGGGGAAAGGCCTTGGTCAATCTGATGGGTGAAAGTGCATGGGCGAGATTAGGCATTGCTTCATTTATCCTTTTCTTGATTGGAGCGGTATTCTATATCTTTGGGAACCGTGTGTTGGTCAAGAAAATCGGTTTCATCGCCGGGTTGGTCTGCCTGTTCGTGAGTATCTGTGCCAATTTCTGTGCCTCCAGACAGAAGAGTGAGCTGATAGACCGTACAGGAGCCATCATTATGGCACCTACCGTGTCTGTTAAGAGTACCCCGAATGAGAGCGGAACCGATTTGTTTGTGCTTCATGAGGGAACTAAAGTCTTTGTAGAAGACAATTCTATGAAGGAATGGAAGGAAGTACGTCTGGAAGATGGTAATAAAGGATGGGTCAAGACCGAGTCCATCGAATTGATTTGAAATACAACAGAATATGGATATACAGCAGCTGATAGCAGCCGATAAGGCATTGCTTCTGGAACTGAATGGGAGTCATTCATTGTTCTGGGACGGATTCATGTGGACAGTAACCAGTACTTCTACATGGATCCCGGCAGGCGCTGTACTGCTGTATATCATATTAAAGAACAATAAGATAGGGCATGCATGTACGATTTTGCTGATGCTCGCCTTAACCATAACTTTGGCGGATCAGATAGCATCCGGGGTCTGTAAACCGTATTTCGCGCGTTTCCGTCCGACCCGGGATCCTGAAATCATGTATCTGGTCCATACAGTCAACGCTTATAGGGGAGGGTTGTATGGATTTATATCCAGCCATGCCGCAAATACGTTTGCCGTAGCGGTTTTTATTTCACTGTTGTTCCGGTACTGGGGAGCCACAGTGATGATGTTTTTATGGGCAATTATCCCTTCTTATTCCCGTATCTATTTGGGAGTACATTATCCCGGTGATATCTTGTGCGGAGCGTTGGAAGGTTGTATTGTAGGTGCTGTCGTTTATTGTGGTTATCGGTATATAGCTAAACGGTACTTTGACCAGCCTCAATACATCTCTGACCAATATACGTCAACCGGATATACCATCAATGACATCCGTATCTTATTTATCACGCTGCTCTTGACATATCTGTATGCCATTATTGCCGGAATGATTCAGGCAAAGGCTTTATATTTCTAGTGACAGGCGTTTTTTTCTGAAAAAAATAAAGGATTTTTTTGTCCAGTCGTAATCTTTCGTTAATTTTAGAACGAGATTATGAATCAAATCTGTTAAACCATTAAAAATTGACTACTATGAACAGAACAATAACTTTTAACGAACTCCGCAAAATCAAAGACTCTTTACCTGCCGGAAGCATGCATCGCATCGCCGATGAATTGAATATAGATGTTGAAACTGTACGTAATTTCTTCGGCGGTCAGAATTTCAAGGAGGGTAAGAGTGTAGGTATTCATTTGGAACCGGGACCTGATGGCGGTCTTGTCATGCTGGATGACACAACAGTGCTTGATAAAGCAATGGCTATTCTGAAAGAACAGCAATCTTGATAGAAAAGGAATAATTTATATTGTTACGTAAGCATTCCAATTGACGGTCATCCAAATCGTTGATTGGAATGTTTTGCTTTATATTGTTTCACCTTTAAATTCTGTGTTATGGAAGATAAACTTGTTACGTTAGCTATTCTGACCTATTCGAAGGCTCAGATATTGAAGAATGTGCTCGAAGGCGAGGGAATCGAAGCATATATCCACAACGTGAATCTCATCCAACCTGTGATATCTTCCGGTGTACGTATCCGCATCAAGGAAAGTGACCTTCCGCGTGCGTTGAAGATTATCGAGAGTTCTACCTGGCTGGCCGATGACGTGGTTAAAGAACAGGTTCCGGACAACCATCACCGTGAGAAGAAAATTCTGGTTCCTGTCGATTTTTCCGGCTATTCGCAGAAGGCATGTGAATTCGCATTCAATTTCGCAGCTGAAATACATGCCGAAATTGTCCTTATGCACGTCTATTTTAGCCCGATTTACCTTCCGAACCTCCAGTACGCTATAGAAGGCTACGGATTGCCTGTAGAGCCTGATATGGGCATTAAGAACATGCTGGATGGCATCCATGAACAGCTCACCAAGTTGACCAATACATTGAAGGATGAAATTCAGTTGGGCAAATTGCCGGATGTGAAGTTTTCCTGTCTGCTTCGTGAAGGAGTTCCGGAAGAGGAGATACTACAATATGCCCGTGAGAACCGTCCGCTCATCATCATTATGGGTACCAGAGGGCAGGGAGAAAAGGATTTGGAACTGATAGGAAGCGTAACTGCCGAAGTGATAGACCGCAGTCCAGTATTCGTATATGCGATTCCTAAAAACGCGAAACTTGTTCATTTCGGAGCTATCCATAAGGTGGCATTCATCACGAATTTTGACCAGAGAGACTTAATTGCCTTTGATTCACTTATTACAACCTTCCAGAATTATAAGTTTGATATCTCATTCATTCATCTGAATTCAAACGAGCAGCGCAAGACGTGGAATGAAATCAAACTGGCTGGAATCCGGGAATATTTCAAAAAGCAATACCCGCAGCTGAATATCGATTATCACCTGATTCCAGAAGATCATTTGCTTGCCAATCTGGATTCGTATGTGAAAGACCAGCAGATTGATGTATTAGGTATCACTAACTACAAGCGCAATGTATTTGCCCGTTTATTCAATCCGAGTATAGCTCGAAGAATGGTGTTCCATTCGGATATTCCAATTTTGGTTATCAAGTAATAGAAATAAAAATCGCCTATAACAGAAATGCTATAGGCGATTTTCGTGACCGCGACAGGATTCAAACCTGTAACCGGCTGATCCGTAGTCAGCTACTCTATTCAGTTGAGCTACGCGGCCATGTCCTTTCTGTTTGACGGGTGCAAAAGTAGGAGGTTTTTGTGAAATAACCAAATATTTCTACGCCTTTTTTGTAATTTTTTTTATTCCATGAATCGGTTACCGAATAATTGCCACCCTAATGAAAGTCCCGCATTCCAGTTCCTTCTCGGTGAACTGTAGTAGTTTACGTATCCACTGATGGAACCGAATGGCAATCGGATAACCATGGACAATTCTCCAAAATATTCAATTCGACTAAAGAGTTTTCCGTAGTAGGCTTTGTGTGAATTATCTTCCAATATCGGGAAAATAGGAGCAAAACCATACAATCCGGCCCGGATGTGGAAAACAGAATTCAATTGATAGATGGGAGTTATTCCGGCACCTATAAATTGATTGGCACGGAAAGCCTCATTGTAGGTGATTTTACTGTGAGCAGTTGGAGCGAATTCTCCGGCCTGCATCATTGTAGCCCGATAATTATTGCTGAAATTCCGGGAAGAATAAAAGGCCTTTAAATAGGTTCCCAATGCAATATTTGGCTTGAGCTGATAGTACCTTTCTAACTCATAACATAATTGTAGCCATGATTGGATGTACTTGTAATCATTTTGAGTCTCGTTAGGGTTGGCACCTACATAGAAAGTTTCTTTTCCTGTATATATGTGTGCTGAAAGTCGTTCACGTCTTCCACTGGTCGCAAATTGTTTGCTGTTTAAGGTATTTCCGTCTAGGGCTACAGAGCCTCCGAATATTGTATAATTACTGGCGTCTCTTTTGTCGTTTTCAAAGTCAATGACGTTGGTTTGAAAATATTGGTCTTCCAGTCTGGCGATTCCTATACCGAATTCAGCTTTCTGACGGCTTAGAAAAGGAAGAGAAACAAAAAGCTTCACGTATTTCTCATTCTGTTGATTGAATGTAGGAGTATTCCCTTTATTGAAGAGTTTCTCTTGTTTCAAATAGTCAAAAGAGGACAGGGAAGCGACGAGCCGATAGGAGGTAGGTAGGCTGGTAGGAAGGTCAATTCTACCGGAAATCTGTAAGTTGTTATAGATTTGCCCCAATTGTCCGTCCACAGAAAATTCCTTAGCATAATTGTTCAAACTATGATAGGTAGCACCGATATAAACCTGATTGGCACCATTAGAACCGACATTCCCTCCGACTCGTAGAGATAAGTCATCCTCCATTTTTACCTTTAAATCCAATGTGTATGTTTCATCCAATGGATTATAGATGACATGAGGAATAATTTCTGAAATCATATTATCGGACATCAGACGGAAATATCCTCGTCGCAAGTCTTCAAAATCGAAAATGTCATTATCATGTGAATGAAATTCTTTCCGGATATATCGTTTCTGCTGGTCATTGGCACCTTGAATGGTAATCTTCTTGAATCGGAATTCGGGTAATGCCTTCTTGTATGCAATTCTACGCATCTCCAGTAACCGATGATTGGAGCGTCGGGAAATACGGCTCTTAATCGAGTCCATAAGCTCGATGGCACGGTTGTAGCCGTTATCATGAAGTTCATCGTATCGGTCAAAATCCATCAAATTGACGTCGGTATATTTGAAAGTCATCAGAACTCCCATCGAATCCGGAATTTCGTAGTTCGTTTTTTGCATAATCATATTTTCCAGTTGCCCCATGATATCACCTTCTTTGGGCTTTCCTGGATTAGAACTTACGACGCTTCCGATTAGAATATCCGGATGGAAATCCTCCATCATAATATCTACTGGAAAATTGTTATAAATACCTCCATCGTATGCTAGAATGGAATCTATTTCAATGGGCTTGAACATCGCTGGGAAACTCATTGAGGCACGTACGGCATCGCCTAAATCTCCACTATTGAAGATGATAGGCCGTTTGTTATAGACATCTGAAGCTACACAGCGGAACGGTACGAATAACTTGTCGAAATCATTCTGGCAGGCAGCTGTCGCTTGACCGAACAGCTGGACGAATGCAAGATTCATCTGAAGAGGGTTTACCACACTGGACGGAAGAAATTGTGTCTTGACTTTGTGTAAAGGATTCTTTAAGGAAACACGGATATTGATAAACTCTGGTGTAGAAGGGTTCTTTTTAAAATAATAAATGTATTTCTCTTCGATATCTCCTGAGTACCAGCGCTTAAAGTCTTCTGATTTTAACAGTTTCTCCATATCGTCAGGAGAATAGCCCATGGCATATAAAGAGCCTATTATAGCTCCCATGGAAGTTCCGGTAATATAGTCAATTGGGATGTTATTTTCTTCCAGTGCCCGGATAATACCTATATGAGTCAGTCCTTTAGCTCCTCCACCGCTCAATACAAGCCCTACCTTCTGTGCTTGTATTGTAGAAGTCAATGTAAGTAAGCTACAGAGAAGTAATAGTATGGTTCTTTTCATGAAAACGAGAGATAAATATGTATCACATCATGTACACAAAGATAAGGAAAAAACTCAATGCTCCTAGTAAAAATGCTCTTTTTTCATGAATTAATCAGTTACAGATGGAGTTAAAAGAGAATCAATGTCAGGATAAACAAACTTACCCGAACTTCTGGGAAATCCATTGGTTCGGGTAAAAGAGGATAGAAATATGTAATGTCTTTGTCGACGTTTAAATCAACTCGATGCTACGTTTTACAAAGTTAGTCAAAGCTTCACCTTTCAACATATTGTTCTGTAGCAAGGCTAAGTCTATCAGTTGGTGTACTACTTTGTTGTCTGCTGCAGATTCGTTAATGATGGTTGTTTTCTGTTGCTTTTGCTCATTCAGTTTCTGTTCAACCTCGTTCAGCTCATCCTTTTCGGCAGTGCTGATATCTTCATCTTTCTTGCCTTCTTGAGCTTTACGTAACTCAGTCTGACGTAAATTCAGCATAGCTATTTCTGATTCTACAGGAACCAGTTTTTCTGCACAGGCAGATTCTGTATCTTCCAGTACTTTCTTAATCAGTTGATGGTCACTGTTCAGTACCAGGTTATACATATCCGGCATTTCACCATAGAAACTCATACCAGGTTGGATATTAGCCATTTCCTTCATACGGCGCATGTATTCAGCCTGCGTAATGACAATCGGTGACGCTGTTTCGCCCAAGGCCTGTGTCTCTACATGAAATTCTACTTTCTGCACTTTCGGAAGCTGTCCTTGGAACACAGTAGAAAGGAATTCTTTCTTATCTGCCGTCAATTCTTCTCCATGTTTCTCTTCTTTTACAATCAGACGGTCAATGATATCACTATCTACACGAGTGAAACGACTCTTTTCAAATTTTTGCTCCAGCATATTAATCATAGGTACATCCAATTGCCCGTCCATCATTAATACGTTGTAGCCTTTGCTCTTAGCTGCATCAATGTAAGTATACTGTTCGTCCAGATTATTGGAGTACAGGTAAATCAGATTACCATCCTTATCTGTCTGATTGTCTTTAATCAAGGTCTGATATTCCTCGAATGTATAATATTTGTTGTCAGTATCTTTGAAAAGGGCGAATTTATTTGCCTTTTCATAGAAATCTTCCTGAGTCAACATACCGTAGTTGATGAAAATCTTCAAGTCATCCCATTTGCTTTCAAATTCGTTACGGTCATTTTTGAAGATAGACTGCAAACGGTCTGAAACCTTCTTTGTGATATATGTGGAAATTTTCTTCACATTCGAATCGCTCTGAAGATAAGAACGGGAAACATTCAGAGGAATGTCCGGTGAATCAATTACACCGTGCAGCAATGTCAGGAAATCCGGAACAATACCTTCTACAGAATCAGTTACATAGACCTGGTTGCAGTACAACTGAATCTTATTCTTCTGCAGGTCTATATTGCTTTTGATTTTCGGGAAGTAAAGTACACCGGTCAAATTGAACGGGTAATCTACATTTAAGTGAATCCAGAACAGCGGTTCATCTGACATCGGATACAAGTCTCTATAGAACTTCTTGTAATCTTCATCTTTCAGTTCGCTAGGCTTTTTAGTCCATATCGGACAAGTATCATTGATGATGTTGTCTTCGTTCGTTTCCACTTGTTTTCCATCTTTCCATTCTTTCTTTTTGCCAAAAGCTATAGGAATCGGAAGGAATCGGCAGTATTTGGTAAGCAAGCCTTGGATACGTGATTCTTCCAAGAACTCCTTGCAGTCATCATCAACGTGCAAGATGATGTCTGTGCCACGATCTGCTTTTTCTGTCTCTTCCAAAGTAAATTCAGGGCTACCATCGCAAGTCCATTTAACGGCAGGTGCCTCTTCTTTGTAAGATTTGGTAACGATATCTACCTGTTTAGCTACCATAAAGGCTGAATAAAATCCAAGACCGAAATGTCCGATAATGGCATTGGCATCGTCTTTGTATTTTTCAAGGAAATCGTTGGCTCCAGAAAATGCGATCTGGTTGATGTATTTTTCAATTTCCTCGGCAGTCAGGCCTAAACCGCGATCAGAAATGGTAATTGTCTGGTTTTCTTTATCAACGCTTACATGAATTGTCAAATCGCCTAATTCACCTTTGAATTCACCGGTAGAAGCCAATGTCTTAAGTTTTTGGGTAGCATCCACACCGTTAGACACCAGTTCACGCAAAAATATTTCATGATCGCTATACAAGAATTTTTTGATAATGGGGAAGATGTTTTCTGTTGTAACCCCGATATTACCTTTTTTCATCATATCTAAATTTTATAATATTCATTATATCGCCGTTAGGAGGACAAAAAAAATGCCAGACAAAAACTTGTCTGACATTTTGTCCTGTATCTGAAAGAACGTCACAGTCCTTATGGCTCGTTGATGAAGTCTACACCGTCTTTATTGGCGTTCAATTCTACGCGGATCGTATTGCCAGTTGCCGGATTTTCATTAATGATCATCTCTGCCAATCCGTTTTCAAGATAATTCTGTATGGCACGTTTAAGAGGTCTGGCACCGAACTGTACATCGTATCCTTTGCTTGCGATGAAATGTTTTGCCTCATCTGTTATGATTAACTTGTAGCCAATATTTTCTACACGTTTATAGAGGCCTTTGAGTTCGATATCAATAATCTTGTCTAATGCTTCCTCGTTCAATTGATCGAAAGTTACAATTTCGTCTAAACGATTAATAAATTCAGGAGCAAAGGATTTATTCAGCGCCTTGGTTATCACGCTCCGAGAGTATTCTTTCTCATCTGTGCGTGTTTGTGCGGCAAAACCTATTCCCTTGCCAAATTCTTTCAATTGTCTCGTACCCACATTGGAAGTCAAGATAATAACCGTGTTTTTGAAATCGACGGTTCTGCCATAACTGTCTGTCAGACGGCCTTCATCCATTACCTGGAGTAGGATGTTGTATACTTCAGGATGGGCTTTTTCTATTTCATCCAACAAAACAATGGAGTAGGGTTTCCGACGGACTTTTTCTGTCAGTTGTCCACCTTCCTCATATCCTACGTAACCCGGAGGGGCTCCAACAAGTTTAGAAACCGTATACTTGTCCATGTATTCACTCATGTCTATACGGATCAAGGCGTCTGTTGTACCGAACATTTCTCTTGCCAATTCTTTAGCCAGATGTGTCTTGCCGACACCGGTCGGCCCTAAGAAAAGGAAAGTACCAATCGGTTTGTTCGGGTCCTTCAGTCCTACGCGGCTACGTAAAATTGCCTTTACCAATGTTTCTATTGCCTGGTCCTGCGCAATGACCTTATTCAGTAAGGCCTGTTTCATTCCCTTCAGCTTATTGCCTTCCTGCTCAGCCATTCGTTGAACAGGGATTCCGGAAATCATGGAAACCACATTGGCTATCTGTTCTTCATCCACGACCTCACGATTCTCGCGAGATTTAGCTTCCCATTCCAATTTCATGGTTTCAAGCTCCTTCTCCAATGTCTTTTCATGGTCGCGGAAACTGGCAGCCAACTCGAAGTTTTGCAAGCGAACAGCCTCGTTCTTGTTGTTACGGGCTTCCTCGATAGCTTTTTCCTGTTCTTCAATTTCTTTAGGAACAGTGATATTAGTCAAGTGTACCCGTGAACCAGCTTCATCCATTGCGTCAATCGCCTTATCCGGGAAGTTACGGTCTGTTATATAGCGATCAGTCAATTTGACACATGCCATGAGTGCTTCGTCGGTATAGGTCACATTGTGATGTTCCTCGTATTTGTCTTTGACATTCCTAAGAATCTGCAGTGTCTCTTCGGGGGTAGTTGGTTCTACCAGTACTTTTTGGAAACGACGTTCCAATGCCCCGTCTTTTTCGATGTTCTGTCGATACTCATCTAGGGTTGTGGCACCGATACATTGGATTTCACCTCTTGCCAGCGCCGGTTTCAGCATGTTGGCAGCGTCCATGGACCCTGCTGCAGAACCTGCACCCACGATGTTATGGATTTCATCGATGAACAGAATGACGTTCGGGTTCTTTTTCAGTTCATTAAGGATGGAGCGGATTCGTTCTTCGAACTGTCCGCGATATTTGGTTCCAGCTACAACCGAAGTCATGTCCAATGCTACCACCCGTTTGTCAAAAAGAATGCGGGATACCTTTTTCTGTACGATACGTAAGGCTAATCCTTCAACGATAGCAGATTTTCCTACACCCGGTTCGCCGATAAGAATCGGATTGTTTTTCTTACGTCGGCTCAAGATTTGTGCGAGGCGTTCTATTTCTTTCTCTCGTCCCACTACAGGATCCAGACTCCCAGCTTCTGCCGCTTTTGTCATGTCGGTGCCGAAAGAGTCTAATACCGGTGTTTCGTTGGCAGGCTTCCGTTCGCTGGTTCTAGTTGCAGATGGGGTGTCAGATGGGGATGGGGAGAATGCATTTCCCTTGTCTGCATTCGGCTTGCGTGAAATGCCTTCCTCTTCTTCCTCTTCTTCACCGAAATCCAGTCCACCTTGTGGTTCTGCCTTAGGTATCAGTTTATCTACTATTTTCTGGTAGGTTACTTCATTTTCTTCCAGCAGCTTGGAGGCTCTGTTCTGATTGTCTCTCATAATTGCCAATAATACATGTTCTGAATCTGTCTGAGTCGTTCTCATCAGTCTGGCTTCCAATAGACTCATTTTCAGAATTCTGGATGCTTTGTCTGTGAATTCGACTGTTTCTTCCTGGAAAGATTCCTTTTCAGCTTCTTCTTTTAATAAGGTTTCCAATTTGCCTTTCACTCGAGTCAAGTCTACGTACAGACTTCTTAATATATCAAATGCTTTGCCTTCTCCGTTACGGATAATCCCGAGCAACAAGTGCTCCGGACCAACTTTGCTATTGTGCAAACGGCAAGCTTCTTCTTTGCTATATTGAATGATATCGGAAACTCTTTGCGTAAATTGGTTGTTCATAATTTAACCCCTCTCTAAAAAGTCAATTGCCCTGGCATTTATGCCAGAAGTGCAAATATACATCTATAATTAATAGGATAAAAGTCCTTATGGGTTATTTAACAAAATGTGTGCCACATTAATAAAGGATACCCTTTTTAAGAGAGTGACACCGAAGAGTAAAAAACTTTAATAGGTAACACTTTTTTTGTATAAAATGTTTCGTATATCGGCTAAAAGTCGTACTTTAGCATGGTTTTTTACAAGCCAAGAGATGTATAATTAATATTTGTTTAAATGCAAGACCAAGACAGAATTATAAAAATTAACATCGAAGAGGAAATGAAGTCGTCGTACATCGATTACTCAATGTCGGTAATCGTAGCACGCGCCCTCCCGGATGTCAGAGATGGCTTTAAGCCGGTTCATCGCCGTATCTTGTATGGAATGATGGAACTAGGCAACACATCAGACAAGCCGTACAAGAAATCAGCAAGAATCGTAGGTGAAGTTTTAGGTAAATATCATCCGCACGGGGATTCTTCCGTATATGGGGCATTGGTCCGCATGGCTCAGGATTGGGCAATGCGATATCCGTTGGTGGATGGACAGGGTAACTTTGGTTCGGTGGACGGTGACAGTCCGGCTGCCATGCGTTACACTGAAGCCCGTCTGAAGAAAGTCGGTGAAGAGATGATGCAGGACTTGTATAAGGAAACTGTTGATTTTCAGAACAACTTCGATGATACATTGCAGGAACCGACGGTAATGCCGACACGTATCCCGAATCTTCTGGTGAACGGAGCCTCTGGTATTGCAGTAGGTATGGCGACGAATATGCCGACTCATAACTTGGCCGAAGTAATTGACGCTTGTGTAGCTTATATAGACAACAACGATATAGATGTTGATGGTCTGATGCATTATATCAAGGCCCCGGATTTCCCGACTGGAGGATATATATATGGTATAAGTGGCGTACGCGATGCTTACGAAACCGGTCGTGGACGTGTCGTGATGCGTGCCAAGACGGAAATCGAATCGCATCCTACCCACGATAAGATTATCGTTAATGAAATCCCTTACAATGTCAATAAGAAAGAACTGATTGAAAGCATTGCTTCATTGGTGAACGAAAAGAAGATTGAAGGTATTTCGTATGTGAACGATGAATCAGACCGTGAAGGTATGCGTATTGTCATCGACGTGAAACGAGATGCCAATGCGAGTGTCGTGTTGAACAAACTTTTCAAGATGACCGCTTTGCAGACTTCATTTGGAGTCAACAATATCGCATTGGTTCACGGAAGACCGAAATTGCTGAACCTGAAGGATTTGATTCGGTTGTTCGTAGAACATCGCCACGAAGTGGTTATCCGCCGTACCCGTTATGATTTGCGGAAAGCCAAGGAACGGGCTCATATCTTGGAAGGGTTGATTATTGCGTCTGACAATATCGATGAAGTGATTCGTATTATCCGTGCGGCCAAGACTCCGAATGAAGCCATCGAAAACCTGATGAGTCGTTTCCAGTTATCGGAAATTCAGGCACGCGCTATCGTAGAGATGCGTTTACGTCAGTTGACCGGACTGATGCAAGACCAGTTGCATGCGGAATATGAAGAACTGATGAAGCAGATTGCATACTTCGAAGAAATCCTGACCAACGATGAACTTTGTAAAAAGGTCATCAAGGATGAACTGATAGAAGTAAAGGAAAAATACGGAGACAAACGTCGTTCCGAGATTGTATATGCTTCCGAAGAATTTAATCCGGAAGATTTCTATGCTGATGATCAGATGGTTATTACCATTTCGCATCTGGGTTATATCAAGCGTACTCCTCTGTCCGAATTCCACGCGCAGAATAGGGGTGGAGTAGGGTCGAAGGGTAGTGAAACCCGCGATGAAGACTTCATTGAGCACATCTATCCGGCAACTATGCATAATACGATGATGTTCTTCACCCAGAAAGGTAAATGTTACTGGCTGAAGGTGTACGAAATACCGGAAGGCAACAAGACTTCGAAGGGACGCGCTATCCAGAATCTGTTGAATATCGATTCGGATGATATGGTGACGGCCTACCTGCGTGTCAAGAACCTGAATGATACGGAATTCATCAACAGCCATTATGTCCTGTTCTGTACCAAGCAAGGTGTCATCAAGAAGACATTGCTGGAACAATATTCCCGTCCGCGCCAGAACGGTGTGAATGCCATCACCATTCGTGAGGATGACCGTGTCATCGAGGTTCGTATGACCAACGGAAACAACGAAATCGTGATAGCAAACCGTAACGGACGTGCCATCCGCTTCCATGAGAGTGCCGTCCGCGATATGGGACGTACGGCTACGGGTGTACGAGGCATTACTCTCGATGAAGATGGAGCAGATGAAGTTATCGGTATGATTTGCATCAAGGATCCGTTGAAGGAAACGATTATGGTGGTTTCTGAAAACGGTTTCGGTAAGCGTTCAGACATCGAAGACTACCGTAAGACCAACCGTGGCGGTAAGGGTGTCAAGACCTTGAGTATTACAGATAAGACTGGTAAGTTGGTTGCTATCAAGTCTGTAACAGATGAAAATGATTTGATGATTATCAATAAGTCCGGTATAACTATTCGTCTGAAAGTAGCAGATGTACGTATCATGGGTCGTGCCACTCAAGGCGTGAAACTGATTGATCTGGAAAAACGTAACGACCAGATCGGTTCAGTATGCAAGGTTACTTCAGAGCCGGAAGATGATACTCAGGATGAAGAAAATATTTTGCCGGTAGGAGAGGAGGGATATATTTCTCCGGTAGACGATCAGCAAGAAGAGAACCCGACAGAAGAGGCAAATGAAGATGACAAGAATTAACTAGAATAAATTGTGTATTATTAAATTTGAAATGTTATGAAGAAGATTTTATTTTCAGCAGCATTGCTTTTCACTGTATGCTCTATGTCAGCACAGGAAAGCGTAGTGAAAGAAGCAAAATCGGCTAAAAGCGACCCTGTAAAGGCAGCTGAGATTCTGGAACCGGCTTTGGTAGATCCTTCTACAGCCAGCGATCCGGAAACTTGGAAGTTGGCTGGTGATTTCCAGAAAGCTATCTATGACGAAGAAAACATGAAGCTGTATTTGCCGGGTGGACAGGCTGACACTACAAAACTGTACAGCAGTTTGGCTAAAATGTTCGAATATTACACAAAGTGTGATGAAGTAGAACAGGCTAAGGTAAACAGTGGAGAACTGAAGAAACCGAAGTTGAGAAAGAAATTGGCAAAGACATTGGTAACTGTACGTCCGAATCTGACAAATGCAGGTTCTGATGCCTATAATGCTGGAAACTATGCCAACGCCTTGAAATTCTTTGGCTTGTATGTAGATGCACCACAGAATCCTTTGTTTGCAGACGAAGACGCTGTAAAGAATGACACACTGACTCCGTTGATTGCCAACTATGCAGCTCTGGCAGCCAATACATTGAAAGATGAAGCTGCTGTCATTAAATATGCAACCATCGGTAAAAACCATAAGGATGAAGGTTACAGATCATTGATGTGTCTGGCTGAAGTGTACGGAAAAGGTGAAAAGACTGACTCTGTACAGTGGTTGGCTACCATCAAGGAAGGTGTTGAAAAATTCCCTGCTCAGGAATACTTCATCGGTAACCTGATGGATTATTACATCCAGAAAGGTAAAATTGATGAAGGTCTGACTCAGATCAATGAAATTCTTGCCAACAACCCGACTCCATACTTCATGTATGTTAAAGGTGTACTTCAGTATGAAAAGAAGGATTACGAAGGTGCTATCGCTACTTTCAATGAAATCATCGCCAAGAACGGTGATTTCGTAGCTGAATCATATTCTAAGATCGGTGACTGCTATTTCTTCCCGGCACAGGTTATCGTAGAAGAAAATGCAAACCTTTCAATGGACGATCCGAAATACGCTACCAATGAAGGAAAGATTAAGGAATTGTATGAAAAGGCTAAACCTTTCTATGAAAAGGCTAAAGAACTGAAGCCTGATAACAAGCAGTTGTGGGGTCAGTACCTGTTGAACATCTACTGGAAGTTGAACAAGTCTGAATACGAAGCACTGGAAAAAGAATTGGGCTATTAATCAATAGGTATCTATTAGATTAGCAGGAAGCTTACCTGAGTTTACGGAGACATACGTATGCTTGGGTAAGCTTTTTTGCATTAATTATATGAAGATATATAGCCAAGAACAATACGTTATTGAACCGTTTTTTAGCCGAACTGCAGGATGTGACACCTCTAGGAGTATCACATGCCAGTATTCCCGCTTTTCAGCCTGTTATAGCCACAATTTTGCGTACCGGACTATTATAACGCCAAGGGTTTCTTAACTACTTTGACAAGGCAGAAAATGGCTTTTGTTTAAACCTGGACTTGTGATAGTTGAACATACAATGAGTTCAGGTTCATTATTTGATGGAAAGTGAGGCAAAAACGGTCAGACGCATGCAATTCTGTCCGATATTCATTCCAGTGAATTCCTTGGCCGCATTTTTGTTGTAAAAACCACCCAGATACCTTTCCTACAACTTATCCATAAATGTCATATAATCAATATTATGTTTAATTAGATATATACAAAACCACTTTCTCCTATTCACCTTTCAAAATTCAGAGGAAATTACGGAAGAAACTATTTACATAACCGATAATGCAGGATTTTCTTCACTGAGTGGACTTCAGGATAAAGCGGCAGGAACTTTTTTGTCAAATCAGCCTCCCAGCATCCTTCTTCATCGACTCCATTGCGGACAGACAAACCCTCATCTAGCCGCAAGATATTATTGGGAAATGAAATGCTGATTTGTCTGGTCGCAGATTCCCATACGAAGGGAATGTTCTCTACCAGAATCTCATCCTGGTTTGAATTCAGAAGCAGATTCACATAGCCTCGTTCGCTTTCGTTGAATTCAAAATCCATAGAAGCCTTGTAGAGCGTTTCCGAGGCCGCCAGTTCGCTTTTTATGGCTTCCTGCGCCTCCATATCGCCCCCCTCGATTTCGTACGAAATATCAGCAATGAAATACTTACGGACAGACGGTTCCACAAAGATTGTTACCTGTTGGGCATTGTGGGCATCGTCCATTACGGTCACAGCAACCTTTCCCACACTTTTGGGGACCATACTGATGGAATTACCGACGACTTGTGGGTACAGAATCTTCTCGTTAGAAGAGAATACGTCGTAATTGCCTACTCCTCCAAAAATAAGGATTTCATCCGGTTGGCCTACTGTACAGGAAATAGTAGCGTCATTGACAGGTATCTGCTGCAGGTTTCCTTTTTGCAGATAGAGTTCGATTTCACTTTCATCGCTGCAAGATACACAGCAAAGCAAGATAGTCAGCAGAGAAAATATGTATGTAAGGAATTTATCGGGTTTCATAGAATGTCGGTATTGATTTAAGATTCTTGTATGCTAACAAATTAAGCAAAAAAATATCATAATCACAACTTTTAACCCCACTACCCGATTCTTATTAACTGTATTTAACTTATCCGGTTTCAAAGCCAGCTGTACAAGCCTGTTACAGGAGAATTCCTTGAAAGAAAAAATGGATGGGAACGGCGTAACAGGCTCGTTTCCATCCATTTTCTGTCAGAAGGACTGCTGTCTTTCTCAGCATTTGACTTGAAGTTCTTCCAGAATCTTGTGCATTTCCTGATAAGTGGTGATACGGGTCGGAACCAGCGGTAAACGCAACTTGTTTTCGATCATCCCCATCATACTCAACATGGCTTTTACACCGGCCGGATTTCCGTCGACAAACAACAACTTGAACAGTTCGGTAAAACTGTGGTGGATGTGTAGGGCACTCGAATAATCTCCTGCCAAGGCTAGACGGACCATCTTGCTGAATTCACGCGGAAAAGCGTTTCCAATGACTGAAATCACCCCTACTGCCCCTAAGGTGATCAGCGGGAAAGTGATACCGTCATCGCCCGAGATAACGTCAAAATTAGCCGGTTTGTTCTTGATGATATCGTCCATCTGGGTGATGTTGCCCGATGCTTCCTTGATAGCCACGATGTTCTCGAAATCACGGGCCAACCGCAAGGTTGTTTCAGCTGTCATGTTGACACCTGTACGTCCCGGTACATTATAGAGGACCAACGGAAGATTGGTTGATGTGGCGATGGCTTTGTAATGCTGGTAAATACCCTCCTGCGAAGGCTTGTTGTAATATGGGACTACTACCAATACGGCATCTACGCCCGTAAAATCGTCGTTTTTCAACGTATCGATGACGCCTTGGGTACAGTTGCTTCCAATACCCAGCAGAATAGGTACACGCCCGTTTACGCGTTCTATCACGGTTTTCTTTATCTTTTGCTTTTCTTCAGCAGTCAATGTCGGAGTTTCAGCAGTTGTTCCCAAAACGCAGAGGAAGTCTACGCCGTTCTGTACCTGGTATTCAACCAGCCGTACCAGTGCATCGTAATCTACACTTCCGTCTTCTTTGAATGGAGTAATCAGGGCTACTCCCATTCCTTTAAGTCTTCTTCGTATCATAAATGGATTATAAACTCGTTATTTAGGTGTACAAAAATACGAATATTTTCTTTCTATGCGTTATTTTTAATAGCTTTTTTGACTTTTCTGTGTGAAAAGTAAGAAAAGAAAGCCTATTCCTGTTCCAGGAGCGCAAGGAATTCATCTTCACTCATGATGGGGATACCTAGCTTCTGGGCTTTTTCCAGTTTGCTGGGGCCCATATTGTCTCCTGCCAGGATGAAGCTGGTCTTCTTCGAGATACTACCCACGTTCTTGCCTCCGTTCTTTTCGATAAGGTCCTTATACTCATCGCGTGAATGATGCAGGAACACACCGCTGATAACGATGGATTTCCCTTGCAGCTTGTCGGTCTGTCCAGCCAGGTCTTCTTCATCGGCTTCAAACCGGAGCCCTGCTTCCTGTAGACGTCTGATAAGTTTCTGGTTCTTATCATTGGCAAAATAGAGCCGGACGCTTTGAGCTATCTTTTCTCCGATTTCATCAACGTGTATCAGGTCATCCAGACTGGCATTCGCCAATTCTTCGATGGAGCGGAAGGCTTTTGCGATTTTCTTGGCCACCGTTTCGCCTACAAAACGGATGCCCAAAGCAAACAATACCCGTTCGTAGGGTACTTCCTTCGAACGGCTGATGCCTTGGATGATGTTATCCGCCGATTTCTCGCCCATCCGGTCCAACAGGCAGATATCGGCAGCCTGCAGGGTGTAAAGATCGGCTACGTCCCGGATAAGTCCTTCCTGGTAGAACTGGTCGACGGTTTCAGGACCCAGTCCTTCGATGTTCATGGCCTTGCGGCTGATGAAATGTTCTATCTTTCCTTTAATCTGCGGCGGACAGGCCGTTTCGTTCGTGCAGTAATGGGCAGCTTCGTCTTCGTAGCGCACCAGCGGGCTTCCACATTCCGGGCAATGGGTGATGAACGTTACCTTTTCGCTGCCGGCAGGTCTGGATGCCAGGTCTACACCGGTAATTTTCGGGATAATCTCCCCACCCTTTTCCACGTAGACGCTGTCGCCGATGTGCAGGTCCAGCGAAGCGATGATGTCTGCATTATGCAGCGAGGCACGTTTCACTACGGTACCTGAGAGCTGTACCGGTTCCAGATTGGCTACCGGTGTGACTGCTCCTGTGCGTCCTACCTGATAGGTAACTTTCAGCAGTTTCGTCAGTGCCTGTTCCGCCTGAAACTTGTAGGCGATGGCCCATCGGGGAGATTTGGCCGTATACCCCAGATTCCGTTGCTGTCGGGCAGAATTAACCTTCAGCACGATACCATCAGTAGCCACCGGGAGATTCTTTCGTTCTACGTCCCAATAATTGATGAAATCGAACACCTCCTGTAAGGTGTGTGCCTTCTTCATGTGTGAGGAAATCTTGAATCCCCAACGGGCAGCTTCCTGAAGATTCTCATAATGGCCGTCGTGCGGCAGGTTTTCGCCAAGCAGGTAATAGAGATAGGCATCGAGCTTACGTGCGGCAACCACAGAGGAGTTCTGCGATTTCAAGGTCCCTGAGGCTGCATTGCGCGGATTGGCAAACAAAGGCTCTTCGCGCAGTTCTCTCTCCCGGTTCAGGCTTTCAAACGATTCCCACGGCATGAGAATCTCTCCACGGATTTCGAACTGTGCGGGATATCCTTCTCCATGCAATACCAGCGGAATGCTCCGGATGGTCTTTACGTTGTCGGTTACGTCATCGCCTTTAACGCCGTCGCCTCGTGTGACGGCACGTACCAGTTTCCCATCTTCGTATGTCAACGAGATGGAGGTCCCGTCAAACTTCAGCTCACAACAGATTTCAAAATCTTCGTTGAGTGCCTTGCGTACACGTTCATAGAATTCGGTGACTTCCGCTTCGGAATAGGTGTTGCCCAAAGACAGCATCGGGTATTTATGTTCCACCTGCGTGAAGTTCTTGTTCAGGTCACTGCCCACACGTACGCTGGGCGAATTGCTGTCGTAGTGTTCCGGATGTCTGGCCTCCAGGTCTTGCAGTTCGCGCATCAGCTTGTCGAATTCCTGGTCGCTGATGACCGGTGCGTTCAAGACATAATACTTGTAGTTGTGAAGATGCAGCTCTTCACGCAATTGGTCTATTCTTTCTATTTCTGTCATGGTGAGTCGAATGATGTTTCATGCAAAAGTAACAAAAATGTCTCATCGCACGGTGAGGGTGCGGCAGAATATTTGTACTTTTGCTGAAAAATAATGAAACCATGAGAATAGATATTATCACCGTTTTACCGGAAATGATTGAAGGGTTCTTCAACTGTTCCATCATGAGCCGGGCACAGAAAAAAGGGATTGCCGAGATTCATATCCATAACCTCCGCGACTACGCTTATGACCGTTACCGGAAGGTAGACGATTACCCGTTCGGAGGTTGTGCAGGAATGGTAATGAAAATTGAACCGATAGACCGTTGCATCTCTGCCTTGAAGGCGGAACGCGATTACGACGAAGTCATCTTCACTACACCCGATGGCGAGCAGTTCAACCAGAAGATGGCGAATACACTTTCCTTGAGTCAGAACCTGATTATCCTCTGCGGACATTTCAAAGGAATCGACTATCGTATCCGGGAGCATTTCATCACAAAGGAAATCAGCATCGGCGATTATGTGCTGACAGGCGGCGAACTGGTGGCGGCCGTCATAGCCGATTCCATCGTGCGGATTATCCCCGGAGTCATTTCGGACGAGCAATCGGCTTTGTCAGATTCTTTCCAAGACAATCTGCTGGCTCCTCCGGTCTATACCCGGCCGGCGGAGTACAACGGATGGAAGGTTCCTGATGTGTTGCTCTCTGGTCATGAAGCTAAAATCAGGGAATGGGAATTTCAACAGTCATTGGAACGGACCCAGCGTTTGCGTCCCGATTTGCTGAATGAAAAATAATGACAATTGGGGTTTCCTCCATATTGTCGCTGTTCGACTGATAAAGGAAAGAGGCCGGTCCATCTTCGGAGTCTATCAGGCAATGACTGAGACTACCGACTGGTGGACCGGCCTCTTTCCTTGAAAGTAACGGATGTAAATATTTTTCCGTTTACCGTAACGGTTACTGAGCAAGTAATCGAACTGGAAAAAACGAACTCACGTTTGATTCAAAACGCCTAGACGTTTTCATTCATTCGTGAGTTCGTTTACATCAAAACGCCTGGGCGTTTTTGTTAGGGTTGTATTACGGAATATGGATCTCCGCCCGGGAGTTAAACTTCCAAGGCTCCTATAATTTCTTTTACCGAAGCAAATCCATGACGGTCCAGATAGTCGTTGATACCGGCCGCTACCTTCACTGTTACTGCCGGGTCGATGAAGTTGGCAGTACCAATCTGAATGGCCGAAGCACCTGCCAACAGGAACTCAACAGCGTCTTTCCAATTCATGATACCTCCCAATCCGATGACAGGAATCTGTACGGCCTTGGCCACCTGCCATACCATACGCAAGGCGATCGGTTTGACGGCAGCGCCACTCATTCCACCGGTAATGGTAGAAAGTACAGGTTTGCGCTTTTCGGCATCAATAGCCATGCCCAGCAAGGTGTTTATCAACGATACGCTGTCGGCACCGGCGCCTTCTACCGCACGGGCTATTTCGGTGATGTCCGTTACGTTGGGCGAGAGTTTTACGATCAATGTCTTGTCGTATACTTTCCGGACCGCACTGACCACTTCTGCAGCACCGTGGGCAGTTACTCCGAAAGCCATTCCTCCTTGCTTGACATTCGGACAAGAGATGTTCAGCTCGATGGCCGGAATGTTCTCCAGTCCGTTGATGATACGGGCAGTTTCCGCGTAATCGTCAATCTGGGAGCCAGACACATTCACAATCATATTGGTACGGATGTCCTTTATCTGCGGATAAATGTGTTCGGCAAAATAATGCACACCTTTGTTCTGCAGGCCGACAGCGTTCAGCATCCCCATAGGAGTCTCAGCCATACGCGGATACGGATTTCCTTCCCGATGATGCAGGGTGGTTCCCTTTACGATGATACCGCCAATTTCTTCCAGATTCACAAAATCCTGGAATTCCAGGCCATATCCAAATGTACCCGATGCTGTCATGACCGGGTTCTTCATTGCCAGTTTACCGATGTTTACACTTAAATCTGCCATAATAATTTCTTTATATTAAATACCGGACCTTCTTTACATACACACACATGACCTTCGTCGGTCTTTTCTACACAGCAGAGGCAGGCACCTACACCACAAGCCATCGTATTCTCCAATGAGACCTCACATTCGATGTCGTTTGCTTTGGCATATTTGGCTACAGCCATCATCATCGGTTTCGGTCCACAGGTGTAAATCATATCGAATCGGGTCTGCTGCAGGATACTGTGCATGGTGACATATCCTTTTTCACCCATGCTACCGTCTTCTGTCGTGGTATATACTTCACCGAATCTGGCGAATTCATCCAATTGGAGCAAGTCGTTTTTCGACCGTGCACCCAGGAGAAATACCGGTTTACAGCCCATTTTCAGCAGCGCCTCGCCCAGATAAAGCATCGGTGCTGTACCAACGCCACCTCCTACGAGCAACACTTTCTTTGAGGTGTTTGTGGGCAATGTAAATCCGTTACCCAACGGTAATACTACATTCACGATATCACCCTTCTGCACGGTAGCCAGTTTACGTGTCCCGTCGCCCACAAGCTGGACCAGGAACCATACTTCGTTCTTCGTTCTGTCTACATAGTTGATGGAAATCGGACGGCGTAAGAAAGTCGTGTTTGAACCGTCCACTCGAATTTCTGCAAACTGACCGGGCAGCATCTCAGGAAGCGGAGCAGCCTGTGTCAGTTTGATGAGAACATAATTGGCATGCAAATGGATGTTCTCGGTTACTGTTAAATCTAAGATATATTTCTTCATAAAAATAGGGTAAATTCGTTTGTAATGCAAAGATAACGAATTTACCCTAAAATCGATGTCTGAAAACAGGCATAGCTGATGCCAGTCCCTTATTTTTCCGGTTTAAATACTTCGTATGTACCGTTGTCGAAGAAAATTCTTATTTCAGTGATTTTCGGATGTGGCTTTTCAATGTACCTAATCTCTTCTTTTACAGTCTCTTTAGGTGCATATTGACCATACTTAGACGCGTTTTCCTTTAAAAAATCGGGAACTTCCGTGTCTTCGGCCGTAAATTTTGGATTCTCATCGGGTTGCAGGGAGAAGGACATATCGGAAATAGCAGGAGTTTCTTCTTCCATTTCTCCCTCGCCATAAAGCAACCAGTTGATGTTGATTTTCGGATAAGCTTTATGAATGCGCATGACAACTTCGAGGCTTGGTTTATTGCGTCCTCCGAAGATATGAGATAAAGAGGAAGTCGAAATACCAATCTTTTCGGCAAACTCGGCGTTAGTCAAGCCTTCTTTCTGCATGATTGATGCGATACGGTCCTTCATTGGGTACAAATTTCTATGGTTTGTTACTGATTACAAAAGTATATAAATGGATTTATAAATGCAAATTTACATCTATCTTTTTTAGCGTACATCCGTAAATACAAGTGTATAGGTATAAATGTATAAATGTCTATTAGCGTATATAGTACAATTGTAAACGCATTGTCGCATTACTTTTGATAAAACGTATAATAGACTGATTATCAATTAATATATTATTGAATTACAAATAGAATCATTCAAATTTGAATAAATAGGAACTATAATTGTAAAAATATTGAAGTTTAGTTTTTGTTTTAGTATGTATTCTATTGGTTTATAAAGAACTATACCTTATTTACGTAGTATGTATAAAAATGCAGTTACGTTTATATCTGTAATATTTACATACGTATCGTTTGGTTAATTAGCTGTACATCAGTGAATGGTAGTGCTTTCAAATGTAACTGACCGAATTCCGATTTATCTATTTACATTTGTATATATCCAATTGTAAATACAAAAGGAATCCGAATGGATTACAAATGTAAAGAACCAAGCACTCTTGTCATTTTTCGGTTTACCATGTAAAGTTACTGATAGAATTTATGGAGATGTCTGCCTTATCCAATTTACATCTCTATTTCGATATTTATAGGTATACGAAAAGCATCATGAGCTTTGCCCGCCCATCTTGTAGGTGGAAGGTAAACGTCCTTAGAATATCAGCTTGCAAATTGGAGATGTTGGTAGTTTATTAGAAACTGAGAAGAGAAGCGTTTCTCTCTCCTTTATGTTTCTGTTTATCGCAAATAGAATTTTTATCTGGACGGGATGGCGTGTCGTTTGATTCAATACCCCAATCGCAGCGATACATATTCAGGGAGGATGAATGGCATCTTTTGCCGTATCGACCGCCTTTGTGAGAATCGAAAAAATACGGCCAATGAATCGGGAGGCTCCAATTTTTCGATTCTCACGAAAGTGGGATTTTTCTTTCTGATTTTATAAAAAACAAGCCCTTCCTGCATCCGGCATTTCCTTTGGGGGTGCCAGGATACGGGAAGGACTTGATGGCTTGTTTTCCAGATTATCGAGAATCTCCTTTTTGGGGAAAGAAGAAATCGGATGATATTAATGAAGCATGAAAAAGACCAGTTCTTTCAGTAGTTCTCCGTCAGACTGGGAAGAGTTCCCTACTCCTTTTGATTTCGCATCACAGGTACGGATAGCTCCGATTATCTGCATCACTTTCACTCCGGTGTATCGGTGCATGGCTATACTGTAATCTTTAGCTTGCCAAGCGGACCGGAGGCCTAATTGAGTGGCGATACCTTGGTCTGATTTATCGGGCGCATAGTATGCAAGCATCAGGTTCGAAAAGAAACTGAACAGGAAACTCAGTGTAACCTGAAGCGGGTTATTCTTTGGATTATCGTTAAAATATTTTACTATCTGATTAGCCTTTAAAATATCCTTTGCGATAAGCGCGTTCTTCAATTCAAAATTATTATAGTCCTTACTGATTCCGATATTCCGTTCAATATGTTCCGAGGTAATCCGCCGTTCACCTGCCGGTAAAGTGATAATTAATTTTTCCAATTCGCCCGCCATTCGGTTAAGGTCCGTACCTACAAACTCGGCCATCAGCTCGGCCGCTTTAGGTTCTATGTCCACCTTTTTGCGCTTCAAATACGAAGAGATAAAGCCGGGAAGCTGTGCCTCCTTCAGTTTCTTCGACTCAAAGAGCACCCCAGTCTTTTCGATTTCGGCTGTCACTTTTTTTCTTCTGTCCAAGGTGCCATGTTTGTAGCAGATGACCAGAATCGTACTTGGCATTGGCTTCTGCAAGTAGTAAGAAAAGTCTTCCCAATTTCTTAGATTCTGGGCTTCTTTCACTACAATGACCTGATGTTCGGACATCATCGGATAGCGTTTGGCGGCGTTGATGATGGACGGTAAATCGGTATCTGCACCGTAGATGACGGACAGATTGAACTCCTTTTCGGTTTCGTTAAGTACTGTGTCTGCAATGTACTCGGCAATGCGGTCTATGTAATAATCCTCTTCCCCCATCAGGAAATAAACAGGTGCATATACCCTATTCTTTAGGTTCCGCACAATCTCTTCATAGGTTATTTCTTTTGCCATAATCAGTAAAATTACCAGTCAAATTTCAGGTGTTTGACAGTCCGTTTTTCTTCCATAATCATCTGCAAGGCATCAATGCCTATTTCTACATGTTCATGGACAAACTGCCGGGTTACGAGGTTATCGCTCTTCTCGGTCTTTACGCCTTCAGGAATCATCGGCTGGTCTGACACCAGGAGGAGAGCACCTGTCGGAATATGGTTGGCAAATCCTGTCGTAAACAGAGTTGCTGTCTCCATGTCTACTGCCATGGCACGTGTCTTGAGCAAATACTGTTTGAACTGCTCATCGTGTTCCCAGATCCGTCGATTAGTCGTATACACGGTCCCGGTCCAATAATCGCGGGAGTGGTTACGGATGGCGGTAGATACGGCACGCTGTAACATAAAGGCAGGCAATGCCGGCACTTCTGGGGGATAATAATCGTTGGAAGTACCTTCTCCTCTGATGGCCGCGATAGGAAGAATTAAGTCCCCTATCTGGTTCTTTTTGGATATCCCTCCGCACTTTCCCAGGAACAGACACGCCTTGGGCTGAACTGCGCTCAGCAGGTCCATAATGATGGCGGCATTAGGGCTTCCCATTCCAAAATTGATAATGGTGATTCCTTCTGCATAAGCGGTTATCATATTTGCGTCTCTGCCTAATACAGGAACGCCGAACCGTTCAGCAAATATTTCTACATAGTTGTTGAAGTTGGTCAGCAGGATATAGCTCCCGAAATCTTCCAATGCCCGCTTGGTATAGCGTGGTAGCCAATTGGCCACAATTTCTTCTTTCGTTTTCATGTGTTAGTATGATTTTATACAGACGGAACGGTCTGTGCTTTTCACAAAGATATATGAAAAATATGAGATTCCGAAGCCGAAAGGTGTCTGTGAAGAACTACGGAGAGGATACAAGCCTGATTAAAGATGAATTAATTCTTTTGTATTGTGTAAGTTCTTTCTAATTTTGCATCCTCGAACCATTCAAAATTTTAGCATAGATTGACAAATGACGGCATTGAATCTACCCTCTTATCCGTTCAAGACGATGACCCGGAACGGCAAGCCTTACATCTTTGATGTCTTGCGTAAGAAATACGTTGCATTGACTCCCGAGGAATGGGTGCGCCAACACTTCACTCGTTTCCTGTTGGAAGAAAAAGGATATCCGCAAGGGTTATTGGCCAATGAAGTGCAAGTGAATCTGAACGGGACCCGTAAGCGTTGCGATACGGTTCTATTTAAAAGGGATCTGACTGCCCGGATGATTGTAGAATATAAAGCCCCTTCAGTAGAAATCACGCAGGCTGTATTCGACCAGATAACCCGTTATAACATGGTTCTAAGAGTTGATTATCTGGTGGTCAGCAACGGGCTGCGACATTATTGTTGCCGTATCAATTACTCGGATGGCACTTATGTATTCTTGCCAGAGATTCCCCGTTACGATGAATTGTAAACAAAGCAACCGGCTACTTCCCCCTTATGTCAAGGATGCAGCCGGTTGCTTGTATATGTGTCGACCTTAAATTAAGTAGACGATATTTATTTGGTCTTTGTTTCGAGTTGTCTTTCCGGTACCACTCCAGCCAATTCCGGGTCAATCATGATACGTCCGCAATATTCGCATACGATGATTTTCTTACGCATGCGGATATCCAACTGCTTCTGAGGCGGAATCTTGTTGAAGCAACCACCACAGGCGTCACGCTGTACGTATGTGATACCCAAACCGTTGCGTGAATTTTTACGGATACGTTTGAAAGCCTGTAACAGACGCGGCTCAATGGTCGTTTCCAGATTCTTGGCTTTTTCTCTCAGCTTCTCTTCTTCAGCCTTTGTTTCTGAAATGATTTCATCCAGTTCGTTCTTCTTTACTTCCAGATCCTTCTTTCTTTCTTCCAGCATCTGTGTGCTCTTGACGATTTCTTCTTCTTTTGCCTTGATGGAAGCTGTGAATTCACGGATACGTTTCTCGCACAGTTCCACTTCCAGGCTCTGGAATTCGATTTCTTTGGTCAGCACATCGTATTCACGGTTGTTACGAACATTGTCCTGTTGAGACTTATACTTTTCGATGGAAGTCTTTGCTGTCTCGATTTCGATTTTCTTGCTGGCTACATTCGATTTCAACTCTTCAATTTCAGCTTTAATCTTGTCGATACGGGTACTCAGACCTGTCACTTCATCTTCCAGGTCCTGTACCTCCAAAGGCAACTCCCCTCTCAGCGTCTTGATTTTATCGATTTCAGACAGCATGGTCTGCAACTGATATAACGCCTTCAGTTTTTCTTCTACGCTCAGTTCGTTCGGATCTTTCTTTACTTCTTTAGCCATAATAATGAATTATAAGTATTTTATCGGATTCGTATTGACACGGGTCAGCTGGACTTCCAGTGTCGGAAACGCCTCCTTTATGATTGTTTGAATTAACTCTTTCGTATACTGTTCACTTTCGTAATGACCGATTTCAGCTACCAGGATATCGTTTTCATAAAAGAAATAGTCATGATATTTCACCTCGCCGGTAATGAATACATCGGCATGTATACCTACCGCTTTTGGCAATAGAAAAGCTCCTGAACCTCCACATAAAGCGACTTTCTGAATCAGCCTTCCGTTCATGCGTGAATGCTTGACACAACCAACTTCAAAGGTCTTCTTGATTCGTTTCAGAAAATCTGTTTCTGTTTCCGGTTCCTGAAGTTCGCCTACTATTCCCGCACCTACCTGGTCCCACGTATTCTGTAACGGATACAAGTCGAATGCCGGTTCCTCATACGGATGGGCAGCTTTCAACGCTTTAATGACGGTGTTTTGCTTGAACGAAGGCAGAATAGTCTCAATCCGGACCTCCTCCTCATGATGCAGCTCACCTATTTTACCGCAAAAAGGATTGGTTCCTTCCTGCGCCCGGAATGTACCTTCACCTTGAAGATTATAGCTGCAGGCATCGTAGTTTCCGATACAACCGCATCCGGCATCGAACAGAGCCTTACGTACCTCTTCTGCCTGTTTCAACGGTACGAAAGTAACCAGCTTTAAGAGAGAGTCCGGTTTCGGGTCAAGAATCCGCACATTCTTCAAGCCTATCTTCTCGGCTATCTTGTAATTGACGCCTAAGGGTGCATTGTCCAGATTGGTATGCATCGAATAAATGACGATATCATTTTTAATGGCCTTCATGATGCAACGCTCTACATAGTTTGCTCCTGTCAAGGATTTACATCCCTTAAAAAGCAACGGATGATGAGAAACAATCAAATTGAATCCCAGCATACAGGCTTCGTCCACCACTGCTTCAGTAACGTCCAGACACAACAAAGCCCCTGTAGCTTCCGCGTCTGTCAATCCAACTTGCAGGCCGGCATTATCAAATCCGTCCTGTAAAGGCAGAGGCGCGAACATCTCAAGGGCTTGAATAATTTCCTTAATTTTCATGTTACGCGAAAATTTTCATGCAAAGATACGAATAATTTTAGAAACAGCCATCTATCTTTGCATGGATTTTTAATGATAGTTTTATGCAATTGAGTTTAAGGAACAAAGAAACATGGTTCCATTTGATAGCTGTTCTGACGGTTTGCATCTGGGGGTCAACGTTCATTGCAACAAAGACTTTGATTAATCAGGGTCTGACTCCTGTAGAAATTTTCACCTACCGTTTTTCATTGGCCTATTTATGTCTATTGGCTTTCTGTCATCAGAAACTGATGGCAAACACTTGGCGTGATGAAGGACTCTTCCTGTTGGCAGGACTGACTGGAGGGTCATTGTATTTCATTTCAGAGAATTCTGCACTGGAGATTACCATGGCTTCCAATGTATCGCTGATAGTCTGCACAACACCTGTACTAACCGTTCTACTTTCCAGCTTCTTTTTTAAGGAAAAGTTACGGAAAGGTTTTATAGCCGGTTCATTGGTCGCTTTATCCGGGGTTACTTTAGTCGTTTTCAATGGAAGTGTCTTTCTTAAATTGAATCCTCTCGGAGATTGCCTTACACTGCTTGCCGCTCTTTCCTGGGCTTTCTATAGCTTGATACTCCGTCAGATGGGAAACAAGTACTCTACCCTATTCATTACCCGGAAAGTTTTCTTTTACGGCCTGATTACCATGATTCTATACCTGCCGTTTGCTCCCTCCTCATTCCACCTGGAACGGTTATGCTATCCGCTTGTTTATGGGAACCTGCTTTTTCTAGGTATTGTTGCTTCCATGCTTTGCTATCTCTCATGGAATGCTTGTGTACGAATCATCGGAGCTTCCAGGGCTTCCAATTATCTATATATTAATCCGTTGGTCGCCGTATGGGCTTCACACCTATTTCTTTCGGAGCCGATTACACCGACTGCATTGTTGGGGGCCGGACTGATTATCGGAGGAGTCTATATCGTAGAGAAGTTTTAGAATCGGCTGAGTGGCTGGAAACAATAAAGGTGTGCCGTTTCTGACACACCTTTTATTATATACGTATACGTATCTATAGACTGTTAATAAGCACGTGCAAACAAGACACGGCGAGCAGATGGTTTACCAGTAACCATATCGACACCCGGAGTCAGGCTCTCTTCGTCAGCTTCGAATGGCAGACAGCGGATAGTTGCCTTTGTTTCTTCCTTGATACGATCTTCTGTCTCCGGAGTTCCGTCCCAGTGAGCCAGGATAAAGCCACCCTTTTCAATCTGTTCTTTGAATTCATCGTAAGTATCTACCTTCACGATGTGTTCGTTACGGAATTTCAATGCTTTCTGGTAGATATTGTTCTGGATATCTTCCAACAGGTTCTTTACATATTCTTCAAGACCTTCGCAACTACGTGTTTCTTTTTCCAACGTATCACGACGCATGATTTCCATGGTATTGTTTTCCAAGTCACGGCCACCCATTACCAGACGTACAGGTACTCCCTTCAATTCATAATCGGCGAACTTGAAGCCCGGACGTTTGTTATCTGCATTATCGTATTTCACAGAGATACCCATTTCACGCAGTTTAGCAGCAATACCTTCCACTTTAGCATCAATCTGTTTCAGCTGTTCGTCATTCTTATAGATAGGAACGATTACAACCTGGATCGGGGCCAAATGCGGCGGAAGAACCAGACCGTTATCGTCAGAGTGTGTCATAATCAAGGCACCCATCAAGCGGGTAGAAACGCCCCATGAAGTAGCCCATACATAATCAAGTTTATTGTTCTTGTCAACAAACTGTACGTTGAATGCCTTGGCAAAGTTCTGTCCCAGGAAGTGAGATGTACCACACTGAAGGGCCTTGCCATCCTGCATCAATCCTTCAATGGTGTAAGTATCCAAAGCTCCGGCGAAACGTTCGTTAGCTGATTTCACACCCTTGATAACCGGAACAGCCATGTATTTCTCTGCGAATTCACCATACACGTGCAACATCTTCTGTGCTTCAGCTTCAGCCTCTTCACGTGTAGCGTGAGCTGTATGACCTTCCTGCCACAGGAATTCTGCTGTACGCAGGAACAGGCGGGTACGCATTTCCCAACGCATCACATTTGCCCACTGATTACACAGGATAGGCAGGTCACGGTAAGAATTGATCCAATTCTTATAGGTACTCCAGATAATGGTTTCTGAGGTCGGACGGATAATCAGTTCTTCTTCCAGTTTGGCTGCAGGGTCAACGATAACGCCTGAACCGTCTTCTGCATTCTTCAAACGGTAGTGAGTCACTACAGCACATTCTTTAGCGAAACCTTCTACGTGCTCGGCTTCACGGCTCAGGTATGATTTAGGAATCAGCAACGGGAAATAAGCATTCACATGTCCTGTAGCTTTGAACATATCGTCCAACTGACGTTGCATTTTTTCCCAGATGGCATAACCGTAAGGCTTGATAACCATACAGCCACGAACCGCTGACTGTTCAGCCAAGTCTGCTTTTACCACCAAATCATTGTACCACTGTGAGTAATTCTCACTTCTTTTGGTAAGATCTTTTAATTCTTTTGCCATAAGTATGTTTGTTTTTGTTTTCTTCTTTTCAGTTTTTGACGTGCAAAATTAGTAAAAAAGCCTTTTATAGCCTACTAGAATGCAGAAAAAGTACGTTGACTTCTCATTTCTGGTAATAGAAATACCACCAGTAAGTATCATCGAAGTCTTTCCGGATGTGGTTTATCTCGGGAACGTCAGACTGTCCGCCTCGGTGAAGCTCCTGAAATGCTTTGTAACGATGAATCATCACACTGTCTGAAGCCTTCCATAAAGAAGTAGTATCTTTAATTTCCTGTTGATAGAGAAGCATTGCTTCCCGATAATATCTGGGTAATGTATCTTCCACTTCGTAAACGTCTGAGATTTCTTTAGCAAAATCTTTCAGGTTCTTGTCCAGCAACAAGGCTGCCAAATAATAATGGAGAGCCGTAAACCGACCTGTCTCTTTTTGGCAGATGTTGTAAAGGAATTCCATCTGTGATTCTCCAGCGTATGGTCTTACCCCCAACAGGTAATAGATGGAATCATTGGTATAACGCAACTGGGTTGTCGAGTCATTGGCAAAAAACAACCCGTCGGAACCATAATATTGCGGATATTCAAAGAGTTTGTCTCCAAGCTGGTTGGTACGGGCCAAAGCAATTGCACGCAACGCTGTCAATGTCCGGCTGGCCTCCATTGAATGCCTGCCCACTTTCAATGCCTCGTTGTAATCCTTGTGTCTGAGCGCCCGTTCCATTTGCAGTTCATGGTGAAATGTACGGTCGGTATTACTTATAGAGACCGTCATGAAACACATGGCCAACAAAATAAAGACATTCCAAAACACCAGGGAAAAGACTGAGCCTTCCTCATTCAACTTGTTTCGGAAAAGATGACGCAACCAGAAACCGACAGCTGCAAACAGTACCAACAATAATGGCATCAGCCATGTCCAGTAGCTGTGATAGTCAGATAAGTATACATCCCTCCCAATTCCTGTCAAAGCACACAATACCAGAAAAGAAGGGAAATAAGAAAGGGAACGAATATTCCCCTTCAGTCCTAACAGGCTGTTTACCCCCCAACGCAATAGAATCAATACCAGTGTAATGACGATTGCACTGCCTAGTGGGGCAAAAACGGTTTTACCATGTGCCAGCGAATAATGAAGCGCCTCGAGGACATCCCGCTGAAACACATAAAGAAATACAAAACTGAATATAGAAAAAAGGAGACCGCACCCCACTATTGTCCAGCGTGCGGTCTTCTTATAGATTGTACTTGCGTAATCATTCATAAATTAAGCTTTCACTCTTTTTAGTACCACTGCAGAACGTGCAGGGATGTACAGCTTCAGCCATTCTTTCTTGTCCTTTGCATACAATGGGTCGGCACAGGTGAAATGGCGGATAGAATCGTCAGAGAATCCGAAGCCTCCGAAGGCCGGATTGTCTGTATTCAAGACGACATCATAAGCTCCCTTCGGTACCAGGAATCCATAATCGGTAAATGAACGGGTAGGACTGAAATTGAAGACAAATACCAGGTCTTTTCTACGGTATGCCAATACCTGATCACCGTCATTGTGCCAGATTTCTACCACGTCTGTCTTTTGGATATTCTTTACACCTTCCAACAAGTGAATCATTTCCTTATCGAAATCGCCCAAATAGTGGTAACACAATTCGTGATTGTCTACCAGATTCCATTGGCGACGGGCATATTTGTAAGACCATCCGTTACCTTCACGCGGGAAATCGATCCATTCCGGATGACCGAACTCGTTACCCATGAAGTTCAGGTAACCACCGTTGATGGTAGAGGCTGTCAACAGACGAATCATCTTATGAAGGGCGATACCACGCTGTACGGTGAAGTTCTCATCCCCTTTCTTGAAGTGCCAGTACATATCCGCATCAATCAGGCGGAAGATGATGGTCTTATCACCCACCAACGCCTGGTCGTGGCTCTCGCAATACGAGATGGTCTTTTCATCTTTGCGACGGTTAGTCACTTCCCAGAAGAGGCTGGACGGTTTCCAGTCTTCATCCTTGCGTTCCTTGATAATCTTGATCCAGTAGTCTGGAATATTCATGGCCATACGGTAATCAAAGCCATAACCTCCGTCGTTGAACGGGGCAGCCAGACCCGGCATACCGGATACTTCTTCAGCAATGGTGATTGCTCTCGGGTTTACCTGATGAATCAGACGGTTGGCCAATGTCAGGTAACAGATAGCGTTATCGTCCTGATGACCATTGAAATAATCGTTATAATTACAGAAAGCTTCACCCAATCCGTGGCTGTAATACAGCATTGAGGTTACACCGTCGAAGCGGAATCCGTCGAAATGGAATTCATCCAACCAATACTTGCAGTTGGACAACAGGAAATGAAGTACTTCATTCTTGCCATAGTCGAAGCAGAGTGAATCCCATGCCGGATGTTCCCGGCGGTCACCCGGATAGAAATACTGTGAAGGGTCACCGGCGAAATTGCCCAAACCTTCCACTTCGTTCTTTACAGCATGTGAATGAACGATATCCATGATGACTGCGATACCCATCTGATGAGCGGTGTCAATCAATTGTTTCAGTTCGTCCGGTGTTCCGAAGCGTGAAGACGGAGCGAAGAAGCTGGATACGTGATAACCGAAACTACCGTAATAGGGATGTTCCTGAATGGCCATAATCTGGATACAGTTATACCCATCGGCTGCTACACGCGGCAACACGTTCTCACGGAATTCATTATAGGTACCTACTTTTTCAGCATCCTGCGACATACCTACATGGCATTCATAAATCATCAGCGGGCCTACATTCGGAACAAAAACTTTCTTCTTAAACTTATAAGGTTTGTCAGGGTTCCACACCTGAGCACTGAAAATCTTAGTCTGATCATCCTGTACGACGCGAGTTGCCCATGCCGGAATACGTTCTCCGCATCCGCCTTCCCAATAAACTTTCAACTTATACAGATCACCGTGTTTCATGGCCTTTTCCGGAAGGCAGATTTCCCAGTTTCCGGATTTGCGTATCCGTTTCATTTTGAACTTCGGATCTTCCTGCCAGTTGTTGAAGTCACCTATCAGGTAAATAGCTGTAGCGTTAGGAGCCCATTCACGGAAAACCCACCCTTTGTCTTCCTTGTGCAGACCGAAATAAAGATAGCCGGAAGCAAAATCAGATAAAGTCTTTTTACCTGCCAGTTCCTGTTCTTTGGCAATTGCATGTTGATGTCTGCCTACGATGGCATCGGAATAGGGTTCCAGCCATGGATCGTTCTTGATGATGTTCAACGTCTCAACCATAGTATTAGTAATTGTTTTTTAGATAGTTATACATGTTTTATAAAGATTGTTCTCTAGAAATTACTTGCTATCAAAAATACCTTCATCTGTTGGCGTTTATGGATTATTCCATTTCGTCGATGGTATAGTTAGTAAAGTCGGCAAAGCGTTTCAATTGCCGGAAAACCTCACCTATACGGTCCAGATACAAAGGATTTTGATAAAAAGAATCAGGAATGTTATAAGATACCGTAAAGTCTTTCGGCTTTACATAATCGATATAAGGAGAGTCTTTCGGAAAGCCTTTCGGAGCTGTTTTCAGACTTTCCATTCCTACGACAGGAAAGAATTGCTTGAAAGCCGTATCGTCAACAATACTCTTATACTCATCTATATTGTCAAGAACAGCCTGCCGTACAGCTTTCAGCATCGGAGCAGGCATACACCAGCTTCCTCCTGCCAGCATGCAGTTACCGGGTTCCAGATGCAGGTAATAGCCGCAGTGGTTGGATTTCTTACCACGTGCATTGATGTACCCTCCCAAATGATTCTTGTAAGGTGATTTGTCGGCAGAAAACCGCGTGTCACGATAAATCCGATACGTACAATCCTGAGGTTGCACGTGTGAAACGGACTTGTCGAATTCTGAGATTCGGGCAATAACGGCCGAAAGAAGTTCCTCGAAATCGGCTTGTACCCGCAGGTAGTCGGCTTTATGAGCCTGAAACCACTCACGGTTATTGTTTGCCGCCAGCAGTTTCAAGAATTCCAATATCCCCGGTATATTCATACTGTTATCCACTTTAGACACACAAACATACGAAATAAATTTGTATGTACCGAATAAAATGGACGCTTTTTATTGCTTATCAATAATTTCCAACAAATAATCATGGATTTTCCCGTTGGAGGCGAGTACCTGATGACCGGAAACATACGTATCTCCCCCTTTAAAGTCGGTAACCTTACCTCCTGCATTCTGTACAATAAGAGAGCCGGCAGCGATGTCCCAAGGGCCCAGATAGGCTTCAATACGTGCTTCGAATCTCCCGGCAGCCACATAGCACATCTCGGCAGCTGCAGCGCCCAACAGGCGTAAGCCAGCCACTTGTCCGTAACAGCGGTCCACCAGTTTTACGGCTGTCGGTTTATAATCATATACATTGTAGGGGAATCCCAAAGCCAGAAAAGCATCGTCCGGGTCAGCAACCGATGAAACATGGATTTCATTTCCATTCAGGAATGACGGAGCACCTTTGTAGGTCCAGAAACATTCATTTCTGCAGATTTCATAGACTACCCCTATCAGGTATTCTTCCCGGTTCCGTAAAGCGATACTGACGCAATAAGGAGCATTGTCGTGGATAAAATTGGTTGTTCCGTCCAGTGGGTCAACCAGCCAGCAGTAGGTTTCGTCATTCAGACTTCCACTACCCTCTTCGGCAATGAATCCCGCTTCCGGAAGCAAGTCTTTCAGCCGTGAAACGATACGCCGTTCAGATTCCTTGTCCACGTACGAAACGTAGTCGTGGGCATGCTTTTTTTCAACACTTGTACGGTTGAACTTTTTCCGTTCTTCCCGGATAAACGCTCCTGTTTCTACAGCAAGTTCCCGAACTTTCTCGGTTAAAGCAGCTAAATCCATGTTATTTTTCTTCTAATAAACGTCCATAACGGTAAGTTCCCTTACGGATAACTTTTCCATTGGCGTCTGTTTCTACGAAAGGACCGTCTTTCTTGCCCTGTTTGAAGAAGCCTTCAAAGCGGACACCGTCCTTGTTGATAATGGTACCTTTCCCATCTTCTTTTCCGTTCAGGAAGTTTCCCGTATAGACAGAGCCGTCTACTGTACGTAGAACTCCCTCTCCTTCTGCAGTGTCATTTTTCCACTGGCCTTCGTATTCATCACCGTTGGCCCATTTATATTTTCCTCTTCCGGAACGCTGGTTTCTTACCCAACTTCCTTCGTAGACGGCACCGCTTGCCCACGTAAAGGTACCGGTACCATCCTGCCAACCTTTACTGAACTGTCCGACATATTTGTCGCCGTTCGGATAAAGGTAGACTCCCTGTCCGGTTCGTTCACCGTCTACATAATCTCCTTCATAGCGTTCACCGTTCTGGAAGTAATAGACGCCTTTCCCTTGTTGGACATCATTGGCCCAATCGCCTACATATTTATCTCCGTTTGTATAATAGAAAGTACCTTTTCCTTGGCGGGCACCGTTTTTCCATTGGCCTTCATATTTCGAGCCGTCTTCCCAGGTCATGGTTCCTTCACCGTCTTTCAGGTCGTTCTTCCATTCTCCCTGATAGGTTGCTCCACCTTTCCAGGTATAGGTACCGTTTCCGTTACGCTTGTCCTGATGCCAGTCTCCTACGTAAAGGTCACCGTTATAATAATACATGGTTCCTTTTCCTTCCTGAAAATCCGTGTACCAGGTCCCCTCGTATCGGTTGTTGTTCATGAAGTAATACGTACCTTTACCGTGCTGCTGGTCCTCGAACCACTCACCCACGTAACGTTCTCCGTCACTGAAAGTATAGGTGCCCTCACCTTCACGTTTTCCTTTTACGTATTCGCCTTCGTAAACATCGCCGTTTCTGAATACCGTCCGGCCTTTGCCGTGAGGTTTTTTCCCTTTCAGTTCACCGGTATACTCAGACCCGTCCTTAAATTTGTAATAGCCTAAAGATAATTGGGCAGAAACAGAAGTACTCCCTAGTACCAGACATGCCACTGCCATCATATATGCACATTTATTCATCGTTTCCTAAACTATTTTGAACTTTGAGTGCCCAAAAATAAATCATTTCAAAGATTAATCATTCATCGGTTCATACTTTTTTACCTGCCACCACTTCTATTAAGTTTTCTTTGCAGAAATACTTTTGTGCCAGCTCCAGAAGCTCGTCGGGAGTGACCGCTTTGACTGCATCTACAGAGCGGGTATAGAAGTCATTGTCCAGCCCTTCGCTTTCGATATATATCCAGGCATCTGCCAATGAAAAAGCACTCTCGTAGGAGCGGCACATGTCGCCCAATATGTAGTTCTTCACCATCGTCAGTTCCTGCTGACTCACTTTTTCTTCACAAAGTCTGTCCATTTCATGGTATACTTCCGTAATGACCGGCTCAATGTATTCATTGCCGGCCTCCGTACTGATTATCAGAATGCCATTTCCCGGATAAGAAACGATTCCGGCACCAATACCGTAGGTGTATCCCTTTTCTTCGCGGATATTCGACATCAGACGGCTACCGAAATAGCCACCGAAAAGCGTCACCAGGACCTTGTATTTCAAGGCATCCGGATGTCTCTTCCCCAGGGTAAACCCTCCTATCTTGATGGAACTCTGCATGGCATTTCCTTTTTCGATAAACACCCGTTTCTGGGATTCCGGTTCAGGAGAGTAGCAAGGTGCCTGCGAAATGACAGTCCCTTTTCCCCAATGTCCGTTGCCGAAGTTTTCTTCGATGGCACGGATAATTTCAGGTGTAACATTTCCGGAGATGTATGCCGAACAGTTCCCGGAGTGGTAATATGTCTCGTGGAATTGCCGGAGTACTTCGGAAGTAATTTTGTCATAATCCTCGAATACGGCATATCTTCCCAACGGATGTCCGGGACCGAACAGCGAACGGTTCAGCTGCTTGCGCGCCAAGACATCTACCCGTTCATTGTTTACCAAAAACTGATGCTTATTGGCTTCCAGAACGGTGTTGAGCTCTTTTTCCGGAAACACTGCTTCCTGAACCATCGAAGCCAGGATGCGGAGTGTCTGAGGAAAGTATTTGTTGAGTGAATACAGGCTGATATAACCGTGGCTTACGGAAGAAGACAAATCCAGCCATGCCCCGTAGTAATCCAAACGTTCAGCGATTTCGGTAGAAGTGAACGACCGTGTACCTTCTCGGAGCATGCGGTTGGTCAGGACTGCCTGTAAGGGTTGGGTCTGATGGAGTTGCCCGCCTTTTACCAGCAGGTCGAAGCGTACGACTTCTTCACTGCCTGCCCGAAGGATGTTCAGCGGCATGCCATTGGTCAGAATCAACCTTTCCGGTTGCATGATAGAGAAATGGCTGATCTGCTGGATTTCCGGAGCTATCGTTCTGTCCAACTCCATCATTTCATTTCTTTATGATTCTTCAAAAATGCTTCGGCACGTTCCAAATCTTCCCGTGTATCGATACCGATAGTTTCCACATCACACACCCCTACCTTGATGGTATAGCCGTTTTCCAGCCAGCGCAACTGTTCCAGTGATTCGGCCAGCTCCAGCGTAGACTGAGGCAAAGCTGTAATTTCCTGCAATACAGATGCTCGGTATGCATACAGGCCGATATGCTTGTAATAGGTATGATTTGCCAGCCAGTCCTTTTTCTCCTTGTTCCGTTGATAAGGAATGATGGAACGGCTGAAATACATGGCCTGCATTTGTTTGTTGACAACGACCTTCGGAGAATTGACATTTTCCAGGGCATCGAATCCATCTTCAACGGTAAACGGTTTGACCAGAGTGGCTATCTGAGTCGTTTCATCCTCGAAACAGGATTTGATGGCTTCCAGTTGGGAGCGCTGGATAAAAGGTTCATCCCCTTGGATATTTACGATCACATCATAGCCCTCCCCGACTTTCTGATAGGCTTCATAGCAACGGTCGGTTCCGCTTTTGTGGTGGACAGAGGTCATCACTACTTTTCCGCCGAAAGATTTGACTACTGATTCTATACGTTCGTCGTCGGTGGCCACATAGGCATCATCCAGTACACCGGCAACCTGTTCGTATACCCGCTGGATAACGGGTTTGCCTCCCAATATCGCTAACGGTTTAGCAGGGAAACGGGTTGAGGCATATCTTGCAGGAATAATTCCGATAAACTTCATGGTATTCATTAGTTGATTGATATATGGGGCAAATTTACAAAGAAATTTATAAATTTGCATCCAAAATGTAGTAATTATGAACGAACGTCATAAATGCCTCCTTTGTTTGGGCTCAAATGTAGACGGAATCCATCACCTGAAAAATGCGGAACAGACCCTAAACCAGCTGTTCGGCCCGATACGGTGGGGAACCATCATCGAGACTGAGCCTTGGGGAACAAATTTGTCGGGGTCCTTTTTCAACCGTGCTGCATCCTTGTATACTTCGTTAAGCTCCGAGGAGCTGGTCAGACGTTTCAAGCAGATAGAATGCCGAAACGGACGGACATCGGACTCGAAAGCACGTGGAGTTGTCCCGTTGGATATCGACTTGTTGGCTTATGACGATCGTATTCTGAAGCCGGATGATTTGGAAAAGGAATATGTGAAGCAGGCATTGTCTACCCTCAGATAGGCCAATGCCTGCTTATTTGGCCAGCTTGACGTATCCCAGACGGGTATAACGCACACCGTGTATTTCATATTGAGACATGACCTTGGCCGAAAGGAGATGCAGCGTTTCATGTTGGGAGATTTTCCGGCTCCGGCAACTCAATGCTTTAGGGGTGAGACTTTGGGCCGCTGCCTTGACCAGGAAGGTGAAACGGTTCCCGTCCCTGTCGGCTGCCAGGATATTCTGGTCGACATAAAAATCTGGTTTATAACTGTCTACCTGTAACCGGACATTCAATACGGTAACGAAAAGTTCCTTCAATTTATCGCCGGGCTTCCCTACGTACTGGCTTACAGAGGCTATCTTCCGCTTCTGTACGGTCAGCTCGAAATGGACAACCGAAAACAGTTTGGCCAACTCCACCAACCGGTCATAACGACGGTCCGACGGTTGGAACTTGTTGGCTATCCAAAGAATGTAAGAAGGCTCAATGTAATAGATTTCCGCCATTCGTTTCCCGCGGTACTTCCCGAACGGAATAATGTCATCACTCTGACCGTAATACGGTTCAAAAAAACTGTTGTCCCTATATTCCAGGATAACATTGCAATTCTGTAGCAGCACAATGGCCCGTTCTACCGCAGCATCGAAGGTTACAGCCAGCGTCCGGATGAACAGCGGAGCCTGTCGGTCATGGAAAATCCGCCACAAGGAGTAATACGGCCGGAAGGAAGTGGCCAGACTTATAACGTAGGTACCGTGCGCATCTGTCCGTCCGGCATTGAAAGAACGAATCCGGTCCAAGGTCTGTTCCACCATTTCGGGTGACAGGTGTTCCAGTGTAACGGGGGTATCCATAAATGCGGTCTTTTTGTTTATTCCTCTAATATAAGAAATCTGATACAATTATACAAGCTTATCCCTCAAATATTGATTCCACGGATAAACAAAGAATGGGTATTCCGACAGCCGTTTATCAGAATTCAGACAAGAACAAATGAAAAATGTAAGAAAAACTATCGAATTCTCGATATATTGTTTATATTTGCAGCCATTCACTTGAGAAGTTAACACAAATAAATCATACATGAGCATGAAAAACAATTCAATGTATCTGCATCCGGAACTGGAAACCATGACCCGTCCGGAAATCGAGAAACTACAGATGGAGCGCTTGAAAACCACCCTGCAACGGTGTATGAACGCCCCTTTCTATAAAAAGAGATTCGAAGAACACGGCTTGAAGCCTGAAGATATCCGTTCCTTGGAAGACCTCCGGAAAATTCCGTTTACCACCAAGCAAGACCTCCGCGACAATTATCCGTTCGGTATGTCTGTCGTACCCTTGGAACAGGTGGTACGCCTGCATTCCTCCAGTGGAACGACAGGAACTCCTACCGTTATCCTGCATACCCAAAAGGATTTGGATGAATGGGCCAATGCGGTAGCACGCTGCCTGTATATGGTAGGGCTCCGACCGGGTGATATTTTCCAGAACTCTTCCGGTTACGGCATGTTTACCGGTGGACTGGGCTTCCAATACGGTGCCGAACGGCTGGGTATGCTGACCGTACCGGCTGCTGCCGGCAACACCAAGCGCCAGATTAAGTTCATCACCGACTTCGGTACTACTGCTCTGCATGCTATTCCAAGTTATGCGGGACGCCTGTACGAAGTGATGGAAGAAATGGGTATTGACCCACGCCGTGATACCAAACTGCGGACCCTCATTATCGGCGCAGAGCCTCATTCGGACCAGCAGCGTCGCCGTATCGAGGATATGTTGGGCGTGAAGGCTTATAATTCTTTCGGTATGTCAGAGATGTGTGGACCGGGCGTTGCCTTTGAATGTCCGGAACAGAACGGCATGCACATCTGGGAAGATTATTACATCGTAGAGATTGTAGACCCGGAAACTCTGGAGCCGGTACCTGAAGGAGAAGTCGGCGAATTGATTCTGACTACCATCAACCGCGAAGCCATGCCGTTATTGCGTTACCGTACCCGTGACCTGACCCGTATCCTACCCGGCGAATGTCCGTGTGGCCGTCACCACAAACGTCTGGACCGCATGAAAGGACGCAGTGACGATATGATGATTCTGAAGGGAGTGAATATCTTCCCGATTCAGATTGAGAATATCCTGATGCAGTTTAAAGAGTTGGGAAGCGATTACCTGATTACGCTGACTAATCTGGAGGCCAACGATGAAATGACTGTCGAAGTGGAATTGAACGAATTCATAGATGACTACGGCTTCATGCAGCGTCTTACCAAGGAGATAACCCGACAGTTGAAAGATGAAATTCTCATCACCCCGACCGTGAAGCTGGTACCTAAGGGAAGTCTGCCTAAACAGGAAGGAAAGGCCGTACGTGTAAAAGACTTACGTAAAACATTAATTTAAGAATGATATGACAATCCATCAATTATCTGTTTTTGTAGAAAATAAATCAGGGACATTACTTCAAGTATTGAACCTGCTGAAAGAGGCAAACATTCAGTTGATAGCTTCAACCATCTCTGATACGGTAGAATATGGCATTTACCGCATCATCTGCTCCGAACCGCAACGGGCATTGGATACGTTGAAAGAGGCTGGCATTTCCGCCAGTGTGTCTGACGTATTCGCCATTACCCTGGACAACACACCGGGACGTGCTGCCGATGCAATCCAGCAGTTCAGTGCCGCTGGAATCGGTATTTCTTACCTGTATTCATTCCTGTTGGGAGGAAAAGGAATCCTGGTATTCCGGACAGACAACCCCGATAAAACCCGCGAGGTGATTCTGGAAAAACGACTCAGCTACATCGAAGAAAAAGATTTGAGCCAACTGCAGTAGTCTTCTCTATGACAAGCTGTTAAGGCATATTGGAAACCAGTGCAAAAACGGGCGTTCGTTTTACTTGATACGAACGCCCGTTTTCATGTAAACATCCAGACATTTTGTATCAAACGAACGTTCGTTTTCTAAAAAGCAGTGGGCGCTGCCTCCGGTATGGAAGCAGCGCCCACTGAATTGATTATCCAGTCATCTCTTTATTGGAAGAAATCATCGTCCAGACGACCGGTATTCTGTTCTTCTATTTCAGTCAGTTTATCCTTGCACGGATCGAAGTCATCGGGTATGTCGAATCTTTCGTCCTGAGAGTAGCCCAATGTCTTGTCGGCATATACCTTCTGCATGTAAAGTCCCCAGACCGGAAGTGCCATGGAAGCACCTTGTCCGTCGCGCATGGTATCGAAGTGGATGTCACGCTCCTCACCTCCTACCCAGCAGCCGGATACCAGCGACGGGGTGAATCCCATGAACCAACCGTCAGAGTTACGGTTGGTAGTACCTGTCTTACCGCCCATATCGGCAGTGATGCCATACAAACGGCGGACACGGTTACCGGTTCCTTCATTGATGACGGCACGGAGCATAACCACCATCTTATAGGCACTTGACTCGCTGATGACCTCATCCATTTTCGGGGTGAAGGTAGCTACGACGTTCCCCTCATTATCCTCGATGCGTGTCACGAATAACGGAGCGGTACGGATTCCCCGGTTGGCAAAGGCCGTATAGGCGCTGACCATTTCTCCGACAGAAATTTCACAAGGACCCAGACACAAGGAAACAGTCGGTTGGATATCTTTATTCAGCACACCAAAGGAATGAATCAACCGTTTCAGTTCGTAAGGACTCAACTTGCTCATCAGGTAAGCGGAAATCCAGTTGTTCGAATTGGCCAATCCCCATTTCAGGGTTACCATCTCTCCGTAATGTGACCGTGATGAATTTCGGGGCGACCAGGCCTTACCGTTTTCATCATACAGTGTCTGCTCAACGTTTCTTGTCATATCGCATGGAGAAAAACCATTCTCCATCGCCAATGTATACAAGTATGGTTTGATGGTAGAACCTACCTGACGCCGGCCCACCATCGCCATGTCATACTGGAAATAATTGTAGTTAGGCCCCCCTACATAAGCCTTGACATATCCGGTTATCGGGTCCATCGACATAAATCCGGCACGTAAGAAGTGCTTGTAATACTTGATGGAATCCAGCGGAGTCATGATGGTATCTTTTTCTCCTTCATACGAGAAGACCTGCATCTCATGCTTGGTATTGAAAGCCTGCATGATTTCGCTTTCCGAATATCCGGCTTCCTTCATGGTGCGGTAACGGTCGCTCTGATGGATGGAACGGTCCAGAATTTTCTGTACCTCTTCTTCAGACAGCTGATTGGTATAAGGAGCAGTCTTACGCCCTTTCTTCTCCTTGAAGAAACGTGGCTGCAGGTATTGGGCGACGTGTTCGTATACAGCTTCTTCGGCATAACGCTGCATACGCGAATTGATGGTCGTATAGATTTTCAGTCCGTCAGTATATACATTGTAGTGCGAGCCGTCCTTTTTCGTATTCTTGTTGCACCAGCCGTACAGAGGATTTGTTTCCCAGGCAATGGAATCTTCGTAATATTGCTGAGCCTGCCATCCCCGGTAATTGCTCTTGTTCGGCTTCTTGGCTGTCATGATGCCACGCAGGTATTCACGGAAGTAAGTGGCCAGACCGTCTTTGTGGTCTACCGGCTGGAACTTCAGGGTCAACGGCAATGCTTTCAGCGAATCACATTCGGCCTCTGTCAGATAATCGGCTTTCCGCATCTGGTCGAGCACGACGTTTCTTCTTCCACGGCAGCGCTCATTGAAACGGCGCGGGTTATAGAGCGAAGGATTCTTACACATACCTATCAAGGTAGCGGCTTCCTCCACCGAGAGGTCTTTCGGGTCTTTGCCGAAATAAGTCTTGGCAGCCGTCTTGATACCAACCGCATTGTTCAGGAAATCAAATTTATTGAGGTACATGGTCAGAATCTCTTCCTTTGTATAGTACCGTTCCAGTTTGACTGCGATGACCCATTCGATCGGTTTCTGCAGCAGACGCTCCATGACGTTGTCGGCTGTGGGAGAATAGAACTGCTTGGCCAGCTGCTGGGTGATGGTACTACCTCCTCCCGCGTGCTTCTGCATCAGGATTCCGCGTTTGACGACTGCCCGCGAGAAGGCCCGTATGTCAATACCGGAATGGTCCTTGAACCGGACATCCTCTGTGGCTATCAGTGCCTTTACCAGATTCGGCGATAAATCCTCATAACCGACATATACTCGATTCTCTTTACTCAATGACCATGTTCCCAGCAATTGTCCGTCGTCAGAGATGATTTGCGTTGCAAATTTCAGATTCGGATTCTCCAACTCTTCCACCGGAGGAACATAACCTATTTTACCATTTGCAATGGCTGAAAATATGATTGCAATGGCTGCTACAGTGAGGATTAGCAACCCCCATAATACATAGATGAATTTTTTTCTCATGATGAAAAAAGAAATAATACCAATTTCGGTACAAAAGTATAGAAAAACTTTGTATTATCAGCCTATTTCAAGAAAGTTCATTTTAAATATTCGGAAAAGGATTGAACTTTTATTTTTTTTTATCTACCTTTGAACTCCGGTATAAAAAAACTAATTCAAAAAGACCGTTTGATATGGAAAATAGAAGTTTAGTTACAATTGCTGAGCATTCCAAAGAAAAGATTCTCTATTTGTTGGAAATGGCAAGGGAGTTTGAGAAGAAACCTAACCGCCGTCTCTTGGCTGAAAAGGTAGTAGCCACCTTGTTTTTTGAGCCGTCTACACGCACTAGGCTGAGCTTTGAAACAGCAGCAAACCGTTTAGGTGCCAGAGTAATCGGTTTTACCGATCCGAAGGTAACCAGTTCCTCAAAGGGAGAAACACTGAAAGATACCATTATGATGGTAAGTAACTATGCGGACATCATCGTCATGAGACATTATCTGGAAGGTGCCGCACGATATGCCAGTGAAATAGCCCCTGTTCCTATTGTTAATGCCGGAGACGGTGCCAACCAGCATCCGTCGCAGACTATGCTGGACCTCTATTCCATTTACAAGACACAAGGTACGCTGGAAAACTTGAATATCTACCTGGTGGGCGATTTGAAATATGGCCGTACCGTACATTCGCTGCTGATGGCCATGCGTCACTTCAATCCAACCTTCCATTTTATCGCTCCTGATGAACTGAAGATGCCGGAAGAATACAAGCTCTACTGCAAAGAGCATCACATCCGGTATGAAGAACATACGGACTTCAACGAGAACACGATTGCCGACGCTGATATTCTCTATATGACACGTGTACAACGGGAACGTTTCACGGATCTGATGGAGTATGAACGGGTAAAAGATGTATACATACTTCATAATAAGATGCTGGCGAAGACCCGTCCGAACCTGCGCATCCTGCACCCGCTGCCCCGCGTAAACGAGATTGCTTATGATGTAGACGATAATCCGAAAGCTTATTATTTCCAGCAGGCCCAGAATGGTCTCTATGCCCGTCAGGCCATCCTGTGCGATGTGCTGGGAATTACACTGGACGAAGTGAAGGCTGACACAGCCCGATAATCAAAGCTTAACTGAATATATAGATATTATGAGTGATAAAAAAGAATTACAGGTAGCCGCTCTAGAGAACGGCACTGTCATCGACCATATACCTTCAGAGAAACTATTTACTGTCGTATCATTGCTGGATTTGCAGCACGAAATGAACAACATTACCATCGGTAACAATTTCGAGAGCAAGAAGCTCGGTAAAAAAGGTATCGTAAAGATTGCCGACCGCTTCTTCTCGGAAGAGGAGATCAGCCGGCTGGCTGTCGTTGCCCCGAACATCCGGTTGAATATCATCCGCAACTACGAGGTCGTCGAAAAGAAACAGGTCGTATTGCCGGACGAACTGAAAGGAATCGTCAAATGCAACAATCCGAAATGCATTACAAACAACGAACCGATGCTGACCTGGTTTCATGTAATAGATAAGGAGAAGGGATTGCTGAAATGCCATTATTGCGAAAAAGAGCAGCAGATTGATAACATCAAACTTCTGTAAGCATGAAGCAGGACTGGAAACCTGGAACCATGATTTATCCACTCCCGGCTGCATTGGTCAGTTGTGGCAGTTGCGAAGAAGAATATAACATCATTACCGTAGCGTGGGTAGGTACCTTGTGTACCAACCCGCCTATGTGTTATATTTCAGTACGTCCGGAACGCCACTCCTATCCTATCCTGAAGAAAAACATGGAGTTTGTCATTAATCTGACCACAAAGGATATGGCTTTTGCTACAGATTGGTGCGGTGTCCGTTCCGGAAAAGACTTCAACAAGTTTCAGGAAATGGGACTTACACCGGGTAAAGCCGCCATGGTCAAGGCTCCCATCATCGAAGAATCTCCGCTTTGCATCGAATGTCGGGTGAAAGAAATCGTTTCGTTGGGTTCGCATGACATGTTTATTGCCGATGTAGTCAATGTAAAGGCAGATACCAGATACCTGGACGACGCTACCGGAAAATTCGATTTGGGCCAATCCAACCTGTTGGTGTATGCTCATGGAGGATATTATGAATTGGGCGAGAAAATCGGCAAATTCGGCTGGTCTGTAGAAAAGAAAAAGAAATGACAATGAATCGAAGAATCTCCTTATTCCTGATAAGTTGCCTGTTCCCTGTTCCTTTTCTGGCACAGAAGGCAACGGCTCCCATGCTGACCTTGTCGAAATCACAAAGCAAGATCAATCTGGGGGTCAAAGGAGGCTTCAATTCTTCCATGTTCTTCACTGATGAGTTCAGAATCGGTTCCGAAACGGTCAGAGGCTTACAGAACAACTATAAGGTCGGTTATTTCGGTGCCTTTTTCTTACGTTTCAATTTGAAACAGCATCACTTCATCCAACCGGAATTTTCCTACAATGTCTCGAAAGGAAGTGTTTCGGTGCAGAATAATATTGAAAATTCCAGTATCCTTCCAGGAGAAGCCTTGATAAAAAACACCATCACTTCAGTCAACATTCCTCTGCTGTATGGGTATAAATTCGTTGATGCCGCACCCTACGGGATGTCTTTTTTTATCGGTCCTCAGGTGGCCTGGACCTGGAAGGAGCAGACATCACATGAATTTACCGGTTTCTACCAACAGGATATTCTGGAGCAGATTCATCCGTTCAATTATAGTGCTGTAATAGGATTGGCCGTCAATGTCTCCAACATATTCTTTGACTTCCGGTACGAAATAGGGTTGCATAATCTGACGAAATCGGTCATATACAATCAAGCCCAGACGGAGTCTCCGTACAATGAGATGGACATCTCATTAAAATACCGGAGGAATGTCATGAGTTTCTCAGTGGGAGTCATGTTCTAATATAGATTGCGTAACTTTAAAAAGATAATATTCCATGAAAAGAGATGAATTAATTTTTAGTATCATTGAAAAAGAACATCAGCGTCAGTTGAAAGGTATTGAGCTGATTGCTTCAGAAAATTTTGTCAGCGACCAGGTGATGGAAGCTATGGGCTCTTGCCTGACCAACAAATATGCAGAAGGGTATCCAGGTAAACGTTACTATGGAGGTTGCGAAGTAGTAGACCAGAGCGAACAGATTGCCATCGACCGTCTGAAACAGATATTCGGAGCAGAATGGGCAAATGTTCAGCCGCACTCAGGTGCACAGGCTAATGCCGCAGTTTTCCTGGCTGTACTGAACCCGGGTGATAAGTTCATGGGGCTGAACCTGGCTCATGGAGGTCATCTCTCTCACGGCTCTGCAGTCAATACTTCCGGCATCCTGTACACTCCGTGTGAATACAACCTGAACAAGGAAACCGGTCGTGTGGATTATGACCAGATGGAAGAAATTGCTTTGCGTGAACGTCCGAAATTGATTGTAGGTGGAGGTTCTGCCTATTCTCGTGAATGGGATTATAAACGTATGCGCGAGATTGCTGATAAGGTCGGCGCTTTGTTGATGATTGACATGGCTCATCCAGCCGGTTTGATTGCAGCCGGACTGTTGGACAATCCTGTGAAATATGCGCACATCGTGACTTCTACCACACACAAGACCCTGCGTGGTCCGCGTGGAGGTGTCATCATGATGGGAAAAGACTTCCCTAACCCATGGGGAAAGAAGACTCCGAAGGGCGAAATCAAGATGATGTCTCAATTGTTGGATTCTGCAGTCTTCCCAGGTATCCAGGGTGGTCCGTTGGAACATGTCATTGCAGCCAAAGCCGTTGCTTTCGGCGAATGTCTGCAGCCTGAATACAAAGAGTATCAGAAGCAGGTAAAGAAGAATGCTGCAGTCTTGGCACAGGCGTTGATGGATAGAGGATTCACCATCGTATCAGGTGGTACAGACAACCATTCCATGTTGGTTGACCTCCGTTCCAAATATCCGGATTTGACTGGTAAGGTTGCCGAAAAGGCATTGGTATCTGCCGACATCACAGTCAACAAGAACATGGTACCGTTTGACACTCGTTCTGCTTTCCAGACTTCGGGTATCCGCTTAGGAACACCGGCTATCACTACCCGTGGAGCTAAAGAAGACCTGATGATTGAAATTGCAGAAATGATTGAGACTGTGTTGTCGAATGTAGACAACGAAGAAGTCATTGCTTCTGTACGTGCCCGTGTCAATGAGACGATGAAGAAATATCCGCTTTTCGCCTATTGATACGACCGTTAGGATGAAATAGGAAAGGCAGGGCGTCCGCAAAACAGACGCCCTGTTTTTGCTTTCAGGAATGCCCCGTCTTGTATCATGAAGAGACAACAGCCGTAAGCGATATTGGTCTAAAGTCCTTTTTTTCTGGTCATTTGCTGACAATTTTATTCTATCACGGCTGTATTTCCTTTTTGTAGTATTTAGAATGAAAAAAATGTGTATATTTGTCCCTGAATATCTGTAACATTCTAGTATATCAATTTGTTATAAAATAAGAAGTACAGATTTCAATAGGCTTTCTTCTGCTGAAACAAGCATAGGAAACACAATAACTATTTAAATAACTAAACAATTAAAATTTTAAGAAAATGAAGAAAACGAATTCAATGGCTTTCTTGTTGAGCGCATGTCTGGTAATGAGCAGTTGTGGCATGTCAAACACTGCTAAGGGCGGCTTGATAGGTGCCGGTAGTGGTGGTGCGTTAGGTGCCATCATCGGTGGTGTCGTAGGACAAGGTAAAGGTGCGGCCATCGGCGCAGCTGTTGGTACAGCTGTAGGCGCAGGCGCAGGTGTATTAATCGGCAAGAAGATGGACAAGGCTGCAGAGCAGGCTAAAGAAATCGAAGGCGCACAGGTAGAACAGGTAACAGACAACAATGGTCTTCAGGCTGTAAAGGTTACCTTTGACTCCGGTATCCTGTTCAATACCAGTAGTGCAGTGTTGAGCTCCAATGCAAAAGCTGCCTTGAGCAAATTTGCCAATAACGTATTGAAGCAGAATCCGGATATGGATGTCAATGTATACGGATATACCGACAACCAGGGCTGGAAGAACTCTACAGCTGAACAGAGCGTTCAGAAAAACCTGAACCTGTCACAGGAACGTGCACAGAGTGTTGCCAGCTATCTGTTGAGTTGCGGTGCCAGCAGCAGCCAGATTAAGACTGTAGAAGGCTTGGGCGAATCTAATCCGGTTGCCGACAACAGTACAGCTGCCGGACGTCAGGAGAACCGTCGTGTAGAAGTTTATATGTATGCAAGCCAGAAGATGATTCAGCAGGCAGAAAACGGAACATTGAACTAATTCTGAGAGTCAAATCAGTAAAACGTTTTAATACAAGTGTGTCAAAGATATTCCAATGTCTTTGACACTTTTTATTTATCGGTATGTACATCCATTCATTTCTAATCATGCGGAAGAAGTTTTTCAGATTGCTCCGGAATCTGGTCATTTTCTTTTTCGCCTCGTCCATTCTGGCTGTCGTCGCTTATCGGTTTATACCTGTATACCTGACTCCTTTGATGATAATCCGTACCATCGGACAAGTGGTAGACGGTGAATCGGTCAAACTGGAACATCATTGGGTCCCCAAAGAAAAGATTTCCAGTCATTTACCCATGGCAGTCATCGCTTCTGAGGACAACCGGTTCGCCTCGCATCACGGATTCGATTTTGTGGAAATCAATAAGGCAATCAAGGAAAACAAGACCCGGAAGAAAGCCAGAGGTGCCAGTACCATCAGCCAGCAGACCGCCAAGAATGTATTTCTGTGGCCTTCTTCGTCCTGGATTCGCAAAGGGTTTGAAGTCTATTTTACAGTATTGATAGAATTGGTATGGGACAAGGAACGGATTATGGAAGTCTACTTGAATTCCATTGAAATGGGAGACGGCATCTATGGAGCAGAAGCGGTGGCACGGGAACATTTCCAGACAACCGCTTCCAAATTGACTAAAGGCCAGTGCGCCTTGATTGCTGCCAGCCTGCCCAACCCTCACAAGTTCAATTCCGGGAAGCCTAGCAGCTATATGTTCAAGCGTCAGAAGAAAATCATGTATCTGATGCGTTGCGTACCCGTTTTTCCTCCTAAAGAATAGCGATGACCCGTACTCCGGTATGGGTCTTTTTATTTTTCTGATACTCATACAGCGTCAGTGGGTCAAGGATGACCTTCCCTTTCTGCGAAGAAGCATGCAGCAGATGAAGCTCTCCTCCTATCCAGCAAGCGAAACCAACGTGTGTGACGTCCAATCCGTCAATGGTTGTTGTCAAGGCCAGAATACTCCCGTTCACTATAGGTAATTCTTCAGGCTGCCTGTTCAACCAGCCTTTAGGGATGTAAGGCATCGTGTAAGAATGCCATGGTGCTTCCATCTGCTTCAGCTGCTCTACCAGTTCCGGGGCATTTTTCAATGCCGGATAGGAATCCGGATGCCGGCTCATGAAATTCAGTGTTACAGGCCAGGTATATCCGCTGATTGTACGTGTATATTCCCTTACGATTCCTTTTCGTTCGTTGTCTGCTATCCAGTCACTGAAATAGTGCAGACGGGACAGATACCCGTTACGTTCACCGTTTCGGTATCGTACAGTTGTCAGGTTCTTCTTGAAGGATGCATAGCTGGTGGAATGCTGTTTGTCACACAAGACCAAAGCTGCAACCGTTTCAACAAAAGTAGTACAATCCAGTCTGTCCAGGCAGACAACCAGATTCTCATCCGGGTTCCGGTTATCCAATGTCCCGGCAACATAAGACGTCCCGATAAACCGTTCCGCAAAAAACAGCGCACGGCTGCTATCGGCCGGTAAGGTTTTTGCGGCATCTAACAGTCGTGCGACTTTTATGCTGTCTGTCGGCTGTGCCATCGCTACATTTGCAAAAAGCAACCCGCCGATTAATCCCCAACATCTAACTGCCATGTTCTTCTGTATCTCCTTTCAAGATAGGTAAGGTAATCCGGTACTTGACAGCCAGGATACGTGTTATAAGTACTACACTGCCTCCGATAATCTGAGAGACACTGGTCTCCAGATTCATTTTCAGACAAAGCCAATAAGCGATACCTCCGATGACACATGCCATGGCATATATTTCCTTACGGAATATCAAAGGTATTTCGTTGATGAATACGTCGCGGATAACACCTCCCGCCGCACCGGTAATACTACCCATGATGATAGCGACCCAGAAAGGATATCCTAAAGCCAGGCTCTTTTCGGCACCTACAATCGTAAACAAGGCCAGGCCGACGCTGTCAAAGATAAAGAATGTATTGTTTAACCGTATGACGTATTTCCCGAACGCAATGACAAAGAACATGGCAATGGCCGTACAGATTAAATAGACAGGCGTAGTCATCCACGCAGGAGTGACGTCCAACAGGACATCACGGATGGTACCCCCTCCGATGGCAGTTGCCAAACCGACTACGTATGCCCCGAACCAGTCGAACCGCTTGGCTGAAGCCAGGCGGATACCACTGATAGCGAAAGCAAAGGTTCCGATAAAATCCAGAATGTTTACAAACGATGGAACTTGGAATGGAATCATTGTCTTTTGTTTTAGGATAAATAAAATGGTGTAAACTATTACCCGTATTACCAGGTATAGTTCAGACCGAAACTCAGTAATTCTTGAAGCTGTAAGTAGCTGTCATCGGGTTCCCTCGTTACCCCATCATCAAATCTTCCGTGAAAGAAGAGTTTGGTGGAAAGATACTTGTTGAAAGTAAATGTAAATGTATTTTCCCATTCGGCCAATACCTTTTCATAGTTGGTTGTATAAGAGAATCGGGACTCCCACATCAACGTTTCCATGAGTTTCCACTTCCAGGTAGCTTCCACCTTCGAACCCCAGACGCTCTCCCGTTTGTGCCCTTCCTTGATGTTGAATTTCGTTGGGTCCAACCGGTCATCGGCAATGCTATACAGCGTATAGTTGATAGGGTTTATCAGTACGGAAAGGTTACAGATGCCATCTTTGATGTATTTGTAGTCCATACCGAGACCCAGGTTCAGCTCAGCCGGTGAAAGGAAACTGGAAACCAGATTGTTCGTATTCGTTTCATAATTTGAGAAGAACTGGGTCTTGAATTCTCCCGAGAGGGTGTAGTACCAGTTGCTTATGGCCTTATAACCAATCTTGGAGCTGATACGGAGCAAGTCATTGTTGGCTTTATAACTGTGCAATGTATCTGATGGAGCTGTAATGAAACCAAGCTTCCATTCTATCTTGTTCTCAATCTGCGTACGCTGCTTGTCGTCGTAATTGGCCTGCCAGACAAATCCGGACAGAAGTGAGACTGTACTTTCACCACCTTTATACCAGTTGTCGGATATATAGTTTTGAGAGAATTGCAGGTAACTGTTTCCTCCTTTCGTCCAGAAATTAGGCTTGAAAACCAACAAATCCTTATCTACGACCTGCCCTGAAGGAACATTCGGCTGAATGAATTTCTTTACTTCCTCCTTCGCGGATTTCTGTTCCACAACCGTAACTTGTGGTACATCCAATGTTTTCAGTTGTTCTTCATTCAATTTTACAAGCTGTGGATAATGCGTATAGAAATAGAGCAACTGGCGGTTGACTCCTTCATCTATCCGTTTGGATTTTTCCAAATCAGGAACCTTTTCGAGTTCTTTCTCGAACAATGTCTGTTTGACAAAAGGAATCTTCGGCTTCCAGGCATCAATACTCATCGATTCGGCAATCGGATCGGAAAAGTAAGTGGCAGGTATTACCAGTTTATAATAATCCGGATCGGTACGAAGTCCGGTAATGATCAGATAAATATCATCCCAACGCTCCATGGCATCCTCGTACTGTTTACGGAAGCCGTTTATCAACCTATAGAACTTAACTTTTTCCTGTCCCGGCTGGATAAACGTACCCGGTAGAAAGCTCGATTCCACCAAAGAATCATTGACTACCGCCGTTTGCGACATAGCGGGAACGGCAGCCATACCGCTTGTATACCCACCTCCAATCGACAAGACTGACAGTAAAACACCTATTGATTTTTTCATTTCTTCAGTTCGTAATTTTACGCAAATGTACAATTTATTTTTTCTACTCGGCGTAAACTTCAACAAATATTGTTAGGAGAACGATATGAATCTAAATTAGTGGAAATGTTTTGGCCGTTTATTTCATTGTTTTCGGCTTTTTTTGTATTTTTGCAACTTCGAAAAAGTAGTTGATAATTTTAAACATTCATATTGTGGCAGAAACAAAGTACATTTTCGTGACAGGTGGTGTTGCTTCTTCATTAGGAAAAGGCATCATTTCATCATCTATCGGTAAATTGCTGCAGGCCAGAGGCTACAGCGTAACAATCCAGAAGTTTGACCCCTACATCAACATTGACCCAGGTACATTGAATCCTTACGAACATGGCGAATGCTATGTGACCGTCGACGGACACGAAGCCGACTTGGACTTAGGTCATTACGAACGTTTCTTAGGTATCCAGACTACCAAGGCCAACAACATTACCACAGGCCGTATCTACAAGAGTGTAATTGACAAAGAACGTCATGGAGACTATTTGGGTAAGACCATTCAGATTATCCCTCACATTACTGATGAAATCAAGCGTAACGTCAAATTGCTTGGAAACAAGTATAAATTTGACTTTGTCATCACTGAAATCGGTGGTACCGTAGGTGATATCGAATCTTTGCCTTACCTGGAAAGTATCCGTCAGTTGAAGTGGGAACTCGGCAGAAATGCCTTGTGTGTTCATCTGACTTACGTACCTTATCTGGCAGCAGCCGGTGAATTGAAGACCAAACCGACCCAACATTCCGTCAAGGAACTGCAGTCTGTGGGTATCCAGCCGGATATTCTAGTATTGCGTACCGAACATGAACTGAGCACTAATCTGAAGAAGAAAGTCGCCTTGTTCTGCAATGTAGATGAGAGTGCTGTCATCCAATCAAAAGATATGCCGACTATTTATGAAGTTCCCTTGCGTATGCAAGAACAGGGATTGGATGTGACTATCTTGCGTAAAATGGGATTACCGGTCGGTGAAACTCCTACCCTTGGCCCTTGGAGAGACTTCCTGGATCGCCGTAATAAAGCTACAGAAAAGGTTAGAATCGGCTTGGTCGGAAAATACGATTTACAGGATGCCTACAAATCTATTTTGGAAGCTTTGTCTCAGGCTGCTACTTACAATGACCGTAAAGCAGACATTCATTTCATCAACAGTGAAAAGCTGACAGATGAAAATATCGAAGAAAACCTGAAAGATATGGACGGAATCATCATCTGTCCGGGATTCGGTCAGCGCGGTATCGAAGGAAAATTCGTTGCTATTAAATATTGTCGTACTCATAATGTCCCGACTTTCGGTATTTGTCTGGGTATGCAATGTATGGCTATTGAGTTTGCCCGTAATGTATTGGGATATACTGACGCCAACAGCCGTGAAATGGATGAAAAGACTCCGCACAATGTTATTGACATCATGGAGGAACAGAAATCTGTTACCAACATGGGTGGTACCATGCGTCTGGGTGCATACGAATGTGTTCTTGATCCGGAATCGCGTGTTTATCAGGCTTATCAGCAGACTCATATTCAGGAACGTCATCGCCATCGTTATGAATTCAACAACAGTTTCAAGGCAGAGTTTGAAAATGCCGGCATGAAGTGTGTCGGAATCAATCCGGATTCTGATCTGGTGGAAATCATTGAAATTCCTACCTTGAAATGGTTCATCGGTACTCAGTTCCATCCGGAATACAGCAGTACAGTACTGAAACCACATCCTCTGTTCTTGTCATTTATCAAAGCTGCAATTGATAAATAACTAAGGGTATTAATCTGAAAACAAAATAAAATGGATAAAAACACGTTAGTGGGATTTGCTCTGATTGGTGCGGTCATCGTAGGCTTTGGTATCTATAACCGCCCCAGTCCGGAGGAAATGGCACGCGAACAACATTATCGAGATTCAATTCAAGCCGTTGCTCAGAAACAGCAGCAACTGCAGGAAGCCCAGGAAGCGGCCGCCGAGAAGACAATCCAGCTGGATTCTACATCGGCGTTCTTTCAGGCAACTACCGGAACCGAACAGTTCACCACCTTACAGAATGAGCTGATACAGCTGACCTTTACGAACAAGGGCGGACGTGTCAGCAAGGCGATGCTGAAAGAGCATACCGACCAGCAGAAACAGCCTCTGGTGTTATTCGATGGTGAGGATGCTACGATGAACTTCGGCTTCGATGGAAAGAACGAGAATATTCTGACGGAAAACATGTACTTCCAGCCGATGAATGTGACCGACAGTACTGTAACGATGCGTTTGAACGCAGGTAACGGAGGCTATCTGGACTTCAATTACAAGCTGTTGCCGCATTCTTATATGGTAGATTTCTCCGTACAGGCTGTAGGCATGAAGAATTTCTTCTCTTCGTCTACCAAAACCATGAACATCGATTGGAGCCAGCGCGCCCGTCAGATGGAAAAGGGTTATACCTTCGAGCAACGTTACACCTCGCTTACTTATAAGCCGGTAGATGACAGCTCGGATTACCTGAGCGAGACGAAGGATGATAAGGAAACCATTCCGGAAGCATTGGATTGGATTGCTTTCAAGAACCAGTATTTCTCTTGTGTATTCATCGCTGAAAAGACTTTTGAAGACGCCACATTGGAATCTACCATGGAAACTCAGGGAAGCGGATACATGAAGGCCTACGATGCTGAAATGAAGACCGCTTTCGACCCGACAGGTGAGAAACCAAGTAATTTCCAATTCTATTTCGGACCGAACCACTTCAAGACCTTGCTGGCCAGCAATGACCTGACCTTCAAGGACAAGGATCCGGAACTGGAAGACTTGGTTTACTTGGGATGGCCGATTATCCGATGGATTAACCGCTGGTTCACCATCAACCTGTTCGACTGGTTGTCCGGCTGGGGATTGAGCATGGGTATCGTTATCCTGCTGATGACCATCATAGTAAAGATTCTGGTACTTCCTACTACCTGGAAATCTTTCATTTCATCGGCCAAGATGCGTGCCTTGAAACCGTATGTCGACAAGATTGCCGAGAAATATCCGAAACAGGAAGATGCGTTGAAGAAACAACAGGAAACCATGGCACTTTATAGTCAATATGGTGTAAGTCCGATGGGTGGCTGTCTGCCGATGTTACTTCAGACTCCTGTATTTATGGCACTGTTCTTCTTTGTCCCGAATGCTATCGAACTTCGTCAGCAGGGTTTCCTGTGGGCCGATGACCTTTCATCATACGATGACTTGATCAGTTGGAGTACGCACATTCCTTTGCTGGGTAATCACTTGAGTCTGTTCTGTCTGCTGTTCAGCGCAGCGACTGTCATCCAACAGATCATCATGATGAAGCAGCAGGATACAGGTGCCAATCCACAGATGGCAGCCATGAAATGGATGATGTATATCATGCCTGTGATGTTCTTCTTCATTTTCAATGAATATGCATCTGGTCTGAGTTACTATTATTTCATCTCCAGTTTGATTGGTATCCTCACCATGTGGGTAATGCGTAAAATGACAGATGAAAAGAAGTTACTGGCTCAGTTGGAGGCAAACAAGAAGGAACCATCCAAACAGAAACAAAGCGGACTGATGGCTAAACTGGAAGCTTTACAGAAAGAGCAGGAACGTTTGCAAAAAGAACGTCAGGAACGGATGAAGAAGAAATAATTCCGGTATCTGAAAATATAAACTCAAAAGGCGAAGGATATGAGGAAAATACCTCTAACCCTTCGCCTTTTTTGTGTCTATAAATAGAACTGGGGCATGACAGCTTTTGCAGAAAGAATTTTTCTGTATAAGAAAAATGATGTATGTTTGTAATCATATATAATTTAAACTTTGTTATCATGAACCGATTGAATCTTTTGAAAAGCTTATTCTTAGGAGTTTTTCTGTTATGTGCCGTCTGTATAAGGCTTTCGGCGCAGAATCCCAAACCGTTTGTAATTCCGGAATTGAAGGAATGGCAGGGTAAAGAGGGAAGTTTTATCCCTTCCGACAAGTCCCGTATCGTATATGGAGACAATTCCTTGAAACAGATAGCAGAGGCTTTTGCCTCAGACTGGAAAGAACTTTTCGGATTCTCCATGCAGGTAACTGATGGAAAACCAGAAGCCGGAGATTTCTACTTGACTCTGAAAAATGGCAAAAAATTAGGGAAGGAAGGATATACACTTTCTGTGGCAAAATCTGTAACTATCTCTGCTCCTGAGACAACCGGTGTCTATTGGGCTACCCGTACCCTACTCCAGATTTGTGAACAGACAGAGGATCATCGTATACCGGAAGGAAAGGTACGTGACTGGCCTGATTACTCCATACGTGGCTTTATGATGGACTGTGGTCGTAAGTTCATTCCGATGACTTACCTGCGCGATCTGGTCAAGATGATGTCTTACTACAAGATGAATGTTCTCCAGGTACATCTGAACGATAACGGTTTCAAGCAGTTCTTCGGTCATGATTGGGATAAAACGTATGCCGCTTTCCGTCTGGAATGTGAAACCTTCCCCGGATTGACAGCCCGCGACGGTTATTATACCAAACAGGAATTCGTAGATTTTCAGTTGGATGCAGCCGCCCAGTTCGTCGAAATCATACCGGAGATAGATGCTCCGGCACATACATTGGCTTTCAGTCATTACAAACCGGAACTGGGAAGTAAGGAATATGGCATGGACCATCTGGATTTGTTCAACCCGGAAACCTATACTTTCATGGATGCTCTGTTCAAGGAATACCTGGAAGGCGATAAACCGGTTTTCCGCGGTCCGCGTGTACACATCGGTACGGATGAATATTCCAACAAGAAAAAAGAAGTGGTGGAAAAGTTCCGGGCTTTTACAGACCGGTATATCCGTTATGTAGAAAGTTTCGGCAAGCAGGCTTGTGTATGGGGTGCCCTGACCCACGCGCAGGGAGATACACCTGTGAAATCGGAAAATGTCATCATGAGTGCCTGGTACAACGGTTATGCCGAACCGAAAGATATGGTCAAGCAAGGATACAAGCTGATCAGTATTCCCGACGGACTGATTTACATTGTACCGGCAGCCGGTTATTATTACGATTATCTGAACACTCAATATCTGTACGAAAACTGGACGCCTGCGCATGTAGGGCAAGTTGTATTCGAAGAAAAAGATCCGGCTATCCTGGGAGGAATGTTTGCTGTATGGAATGATCACGTAGGTAATGGTATTTCAGTGAAAGATATCCATCACCGTCTGTTCCCGGCTTTACAGACATTGGCAACAAAGACCTGGGATGCCAAAGTGACTATGTCATACGCCGAATTTGATTCAAAACGTCAGTTGTTGAGTGAAGCTCCGGGAGTCAACCAGATGGGAAGAATCGGCAGACAAAAAGGGCTGGTATATCAGGATGAGCAGGTACTTCCGGAAGAATCCTTGCCTGTCCGTGAAATAGGATATGGATATACCGTTACTTTCGATTTGGAAGCTGCATCAGAAGACTATGGAACAGCTCTTTTCCGTTCACCCAATGCCGTATTCTATCTCTCAGACCCAGTCAGTGGATTGTTTGGATTTGCTCGTGACGGTTATTTGAATACATTCAACTTCCGTCCTTACCCGGGAGAGAAAATCAATGTAAAAATACAGGGAGACAATGTTTCTACTTCCTTATTCATTGATGGGAAATTAATTGAAAAAATGGATATCCAGAAGCGTTATTTCAATGCTGGAAAAGATTCCATGAATTATGTACGTACCTTAGTTTTCCCGCTCGAAAAAGCCGGAGCCTTCAAGAGTCGTATAACCAATCTGAAGGTTTATAATGAAATTGCGGAATAATCATTAAAACGATCCGATAAAGAATCATTACATTAAAAACGTCCGTTCGTGTCTTCTCAAACGAACGGACGTTTTTCGTAAAACACGAGCACGTTTACATGAAAACATAAAGACGTTTTCAAGACTCTCTTGTACATTCATCCAAAGATAGGCGGAAATAACACTGTCTGTGGAGATATATGAGATTGGATGATAAAATATGCGGACATCTGAACCATTGTACCTTTCAATGCCTCCTACTCTCCTCAGAAAATTGTCTGTAAAATTCCGGTTTCTTGGAAATCTTGTCAAAAGGATTACAGTATAGGAAGTAAAATCGTTTTTTATTCGTAACTTTGTCCTACTTTACGATAAACAATCAAACAGAAAAGTATGAAAAAAGTAGATTTAATGGCTATGACTGCGGCCATGATGCTAACAGCGGCTCCGGTTTGCGGAGCTGAGTCTGTACAGGCAGATACTCCCATCATTGGTAAGCAGGAAATTACAATTCAGGATGGACGCCTTACTCCAGAGATTCTGTGGGCAATGGGACGTATCGGAAGTTCCAGTGTTTCACCAGACGGCAAACGTATCGCTTACACAGTTTCCTACTACAGTGTGAAGGAAGACAAGGGGCATACAGTCATTTATGTAATGAATGCCGATGGTACAGACAACAAACTGCTCACTACTACAGCTGCCAGTGAAAGTAGTCCGGTATGGATGAAAGACGGCTCTGCCCTTGCCTTCTTATCAGGCGGACAGATCTGGAGAATGAATCCTGACGGTACAGACCGGAAACAGCTTTCTTCTTATGACGGAGCCATCGAAGGTTTCGCTTTTTCACCGGATGAAAGCAAAGTGCTCTTTATTTCGCAAGTGAAATACGGCGAACGCACCGTTGATAAATATCCAGATCTGGATAAGGCAAGCGGTAAAGTCATTGACGACCTGATGTATAAGCATTGGGATGAATGGGTTGAGACTGTTCCTCATCCGTTTGTAGCTTCCTTCGATGGAAACCAAGTAGGCGAAGCTACCGATATATTGGCAGGCGAACCGTATGAATCGCCGATGAAACCTTTTGGTGGAATCGAACAGTTAGCTTGGAGTACAGACTCCAAGCAGGTAGCCTATACCTGCCGGAAGAAAACCGGACAAGCTTATTCTATTTCTACGGATTCGGATATTTATTTGTATGACATCGACAGCAAACAGACCCGTAATCTGTGTAAGGAAGATGCAACCGACAAGAATATGGGCTATGATACCAATCCGAAATTTTCTCCAGACGGTAAGAGTATCGCTTGGCAGAGCATGGAACGCGACGGGTACGAAAGCGACCGCAACCGCCTCTGCGTCATGGAACTGGCCACCGGCAAGAAGACTTATGTAACCGAATCTTTCCAGTCGGGCGTAGATGATTACTGTTGGGCACCGGACAGTAAGACTCTGTACTTCGTAGGTGTATGGCATGCTACCAGCATGGTGCATAGTACCAACCTGAAAGGAGAAGTGAAACAGCTGACCGACGGTATGTACGATTATACTTCAGTTGCCATGCTGAATGACAAACAACTGCTTACCAAACGCCATTCACTGAGCGAAGCCGATGAACTTTTCACTGTCAATCTGAAGAAAAAGAATGAGGTGACCCGTATTACAAAAGAAAACGACCACCTGTTCAGTCAACTGAAAACCGGCAAAGTAGAAGAACGTTGGATAAAGACGGTTGACGGTAAAGACATGTTGGCTTGGGTAGTCTATCCGATTAATTTTGACCCAAACAAGAAATATCCTACCTTGTTGTTCTGTCAGGGCGGTCCGCAAAGTCCGGTCAGCCAGTTCTGGAGTTATCGTTGGAATCTTCAGCTGATGGCCGCGAACGACTATATCATTATTGCTCCGAACCGTCGGGGACTTCCAGGTTTCGGTATGGAATGGTTGGAAGAAATCAGCACGAACTACGGTGGTCACTGTATGGACGATTATTTGAGTGCCATCGATGACATCGCCAAGGAACCTTATGTCGATAAAGACCGGTTGGGTTGTGTAGGTGCCAGCTTCGGTGGGTATTCCGTGTATTGGTTGGCCGGTCACCACAACAAGCGTTTCAAAGCATTCATTGCCCACGATGGTTTCTTCAACATGGAACAGCAGTATCTGGAAACCGAGGAATTGTGGTTCACCAACTGGGATCTGGGTGGTCCGTACTGGGACAAACAGAATCCGGCCGTACAGCGCAGCTATGCCAACTCTCCGCATCTCTTCGTCGATAAATGGGATACTCCGATTCTCTGCATCCACGGTGAAAAGGACTTCCGTATCCTGGCTTCACAAGGTATGGCTGCCTTCAATGCAGCCCGTTTGCGTGGCGTCCCGGCAGAGCTTCTGATTTTCCCGGACGAAAACCACTGGGTACTGAAACCTCAAAACAGTATCTTGTGGCAACGCACTTTCTTCGGCTGGTTGGACAAATGGTTGAAAAAGTAATATAGTCAACAGACAAAAAGAACAAACGGACAAGCTTTCTGACGTGAAAACTTGTCCGTTTTTGATAGTTACATTCCGGTGAATGATTATTTCTTGAAAATCAATTCTCCGAAAAATTCCGGGCAATGGAAACACGGTTTCGGAAGCTGAATCGGATTCCAGGAAAGGAAGTGAGGTACCTGCAGCAAATCGCCGCACTTGTAGAAATTACCATGCAGGGTCCGTCCGCCGAAATCGGTAATTGTATCATTGAAGAGCGCTGATGCAGGAATCACCAGAGCCAGCTCCCAGCTACACTCCCCTATCCGTTCTTCAAACGGCTCCCGACCGAGGGAACTCCAACGGTCGATACTGGCCAACACTTCTTTCGGCGCCGGATGACGGTCGCCTACCTTTCCACAATTCAACAAAAGTGTTCCAGCGCAGTTACATTCAAAATTATAGTAAACAGGCTCCTGCAGATTCGGCTGAATAAAAAATTCACAACAAGCGTCTTCCCATACCCGTCCATTATCTGACTCGGCCACAGCACGTACACTCTGTTCTGTTACCCGATAATGAAGTAATAACGAATGACCCGTATGGGCGATACGGAATTCTACCTTAGGTTTGTAGGGATACTCTGACCAGTTCAGTTCATCGATGGGTTGGAAAGCGATTCCTGCCTCATTCAGAATAGTCGGGACTTGCACGGCTGCGATACGGCCGGTTTCAGTCAGTCTTGTAATAGTCAATTGTTTCATGAGAAAATCTTTGGTTACACAAATGTACAAAAACTTTAATCATGTCCGGCAAAAAAGTAATACAAGAATTTGAAAGATAGCACAGATATCCTATCTTTGTTCATACGAACCTTCAAACAACTGCACATATTCTATAAATTGCATATACTATGAAAAAGAATTGTCTAGTACTTTTCCTTTTGTCCTGCGGTATCTATCAGGCATCTGCGCAGGTAGTCCAGTCGCCCGACGGACATATTTCTCTTAACTTCCAGGTAAACGATAAGGGTGAAATGCTTTATCAGGTCGACGTCAACAAGAAAGCTTTCATTGCTCCTTCCGAATTGGGACTGACCGGGAAGAATGGGGTCAACCTGTCCGATAAATTTCGGGTAAAGGAATATAAATACGATTCTGTCAACGAAAACTGGACCATGCCTTGGGGGGAAAACAAGCAGCACAACAACCATTACAATGAAATGGCCGTTTACCTTTCCAACCCTGAAGGTACCGAACTCGTTACGCGCTTCCGGGTTTTTGATGATGGCATCGGTTTCCGTTACGAATACCAGGTACCGGGTGTAGACAGTCTGTTTGTCATGGATGAGCAGACGGCTTTCAACTTTGCTGCCGATGCGGTTTCGTGGTCAATCCCAGCCAGTTTCGACACCTACGAGCTGGAATACCGGAAACTGAAGTTATCGGAAGTAGAAAATGCCAATACCCCATTGACCCTCCGGACCGACAAAGGCATCTATGCGAGCATCCACGAAGCGCAACTGGTGGATTACCCGGAAATGACGCTCGTTGCCCACGGTCCTCACGGGTTCAAGGCCAATCTGGCTCCCTGGCCCGATGGCGTCAAAGCCCGTTATGCAGGCGGTACGTTCCAGACTCCTTGGCGTACGGTACAGATAGCCGACAAAGCGGTCGGACTCATCAACTCTTCTCTGATTCTGAATCTGAACGAGCCTTGTAAGCTGGAAACGACCTATTGGATCAAGCCGATGAAATACGTAGGCGTATGGTGGGGCATGCACTTGGGAATCCAGACATGGAAAATGGACGAACGCCATGGAGCCACTACCGAGAATGCCAAGAAATACATCGACTTTGCCGCGCGTAACCAGATTCAGGGAGTCGTATTCGAGGGTTGGAACGAAGGCTGGGAAAGTTGGGGTACCCAACAACGGTTCGATTTCACCAAGCCCTATCAGGATTTCGACATGAAAGAAATTACTGATTATGCCCGCGAAAAGAATATCCAGATTATCGGTCACCACGAAACCGGAGGGAATATCTATAATTACGAGAGGCAATTGGAACATGCCTACGAGTGGACAGCCGAATGGGGCATCCATAGTGTGAAGACGGGATATGCCGGAGGATATCCGGACGGACATTCGCACCACGGCCAGTTTGCCGTAAGACATTACCGGAAGGTGGTGGAAACGGCTGCCCGTTACCAGACCACACTGGATGTACATGAACCGATCAAGGAAACCGGTATCCGCCGTACCTACCCGAACCTGATGACGCAGGAAGGAGCGAAAGGAATGGAGTGGAATGCCTGGAGTGCCGGAAATACCCCGTCGCATGAAATTGTGCTGCCGTTTACCCGCCTGCTTTCGGGACCGATGGACTATACTCCGGGTACTTTCGATATCCTCTTTGAAAATACACGGGATTTGCCTACCCGCCAGAAATGGAACGACCAGGACAAAGGGAACAGCCGTGTGAACACGACTCTGGCCAAGCAGATTGCCAACTGGGTGATTCTGTATTCTCCGCTCCAGATGGCGTCCGACCTGATTGAAAACTACGAAGGACATCCGGCTTTCCAGTTCTTCCGCGATTACGATGCCGATTGTGACTGGTCGGAAGCCTTGCAGGGAGAACCGGGTGAATACATCGCCGTAGTCCGTAAGGCCAAACAGAATTATTTCTTAGGTGTATCCACCAATGAAGAACCGCGTACGTTGACCATTCCGTTGACCTTCCTTGAGGTCGGTAAGACTTACGAAGCCACGATTTATGCCGATGGAGAAGATGCCGACTGGAAAAATAATCCCACTTCCTATCGGATTACCAACAAGCGTGTCACTTCTACAGATGTCCTGACAGTCCAAATGGCTCCTGGAGGTGGACAGGCCGTCACATTCAAGCCTCGTAACTGATAATTATACCAAGGATGTTACACAATAAACTATTATTTACAGGAATTTTCCTGTCATTGTCACTTTTCTCTTCTGCTCAGGCCGAAGAGAAAAGTGATGGCTGGCATCTGGTCGCAACAGATACGGTCGGTTACACTGGAGTAACCTTGGCCAATGGAAGTATCGGATTACAGACCGGACGAAATCCTTTCGAAGTACAGAGTGTCGTATTAAACCATGTATTTGACATTGCTGACAACCAGGTAAGTAAAGTCATGCAAGGTATTAATCCGTTCCGGCTTTCATTGATAGTGGACGGCGACACCATCCGTTTGAAAGACATGTCCCGGTGGTCGCAGACCTTAGACATGAAATTCGCCACACTGACCACCTCGTTTGTGCTTCCCCAAAAGGTAGAAGTCCGATGTTCGGCTACTACACTTCGGAATGTAGCCTATAGCGGGCTGATTCATCTCAGTATTTTTCCTTTACAGGATATTCAAGTTTCCTTATATACGGAAATGAGCGTTCCAGCACAGGAGTATCGGTCTCCCCAGAAGGAATACCGTACCATTTGGGGAGAAGGCGGACGGACCGATATTCTGCGCGTACAGGCTTTGTCTCGAGGAGGGAAACAAAGTGTTTGCGCCAGTTCGTCGTTTCTTTACGATACCTCCTGCTGGAGATACCAAGGAGATAAGAAGCAGGCTTCCGCTTCCTTGACGGCCACGCTTTCCAAAGGAGAAAAAACGGCTGTTTCCTTGGTGGCATCCACCTGCTCTACCCGTGATTTCCAAGACCCTGTCAACGAGTCGGAAAGGCGGGTCGTGTACATGTTGCACGAAGGAGATACAGCATTATTAAGCCGCCACCACCAGCTTTGGGAGGAATTGTGGCAAGGAGATATTGAGATAGAAGGAGACTTGAAAGCCCAGCAACAAGTCCGCTTCGCTTTATTCAATCTGTATGGCTCCGGTGCCGTCGGAAGCAGACTGAGTATCTCTCCCATGGGGTTGTCCTCACAGGGATATAACGGTCACATCTTTTGGGATGCTGAAATGTGGATGTACCCTCCCCTCCTGTTGCTTCAGCCTTCTATGGCCCGCTCCATGCTCGATTACCGGTTCGACAGGTTGGCGGCAGCACGGAAACGTGCCCTTTCTTTCGGCTACAAAGGTGCCATGTTTCCTTGGGAATCGGACGATGCCGGAGAAGAAGCTACCCCCACCTTTGCGTTGACGGGTCCTTTCGAACATCACATTACGGCCGATGTGGGTATTGCCTGTTTCCAGTATTTTCGGGCCACCAGAGATACGACGTGGTTGGCCGAACAAGGATATCCGTTGTTGCAGGAAGTCGCAGAATTTCTGACCAGCCGTGTAACCCGTCGGACAGACGGCAGCTACTCCATCTGCAACGTTACAGGGGCCGATGAATATGCGAATGGCGTTACGGATAATGCCTTTACCAACGGAAGTGCCATTCTGGCTTTACGCTACGCCACTCAGGCCGCAGCTATTTGCAAGCGTTCTTGTCCGGAAATCTGGAAAGACATTGCAGACAACCTGCGTATTCTGACTTTTGAAGACGGTACCTTGCAGGAATACGAAGGGTACCAGGGCGAAACCATCAAGCAGGCCGATGCCAATCTGTTGGCATATCCGTTAGAGTTACGTACAGACCCTAAACTGATACGTCAGGATTTGCGTTATTATGAAAATAAGATTGACCAGCAGAATGGCCCGGCTATGTCTTATGCCATCTTTGCCGTGCAATATGCCCGTATGCAAGAACCTGAAAAGGCTTATCAGATGTTCCTGAAAAGTTTTGTTCCTCATGAACGTCCTCCCTTCGGTGTATTGGCAGAAACCCCTACTTCGCAGAATCCTTATTTCATGACAGGAGCCGGCGGTTTGTTGCAGGCGGTACTTTTCGGATTTGGAGGACTGACCATCGATGAAGACGGAATCCGTCAGCTTCCTTCTTCCCTACCGTCACACTGGAAATCCTTGACTTTGAAAGGAATCGGACCCGATCGGAAAACCTTTGTATGTACCCACTGATGAAGTGGGTACTTTACTGAGGTATTCTATCTTTATAGCCATTTCACGAAACGACGGATGTACCAGCTCTTGACCAGTTGAGTCAGGATGCAGTAGGTCAGCAGGATGCCCACCAGCCAGGGGAAATAGCTGAGCGGCAAGGATTCCAGTCCGATGGAATGTCCGAGCGGAGTAAACGGAATCAGTATACCGATAGCCATAACAAGTACTGTCAGTCCGGTTACCTGCCAGGATGCACGACTCTGGATAAACGGAATCTTCCGCGTACGGATCATGTGGACAATCAAGGTCTGCGAGAGCAATCCTTCGATGAACCATCCCGACTGGAACAGGGTCTGATGTTCCAACGACGTACAACCGAATACATACCACAGCACCAGATACGTCACGATATCAAATACCGAGCTGATGGGACCGATACAGATCATGAACCGGCTCAAGTCCGAGGCATCCCATTTGCGGGGTTTCCGCAGGTATTCCGCATCCATCCGGTCGAACGGAATTGTGGTCTGAGAAACATCGTACAGCAGATTCTGGATGAGCAGATGGATGGGCAGCATGGGCAGGAACGGCAGGAAGGCACTGGCCGCCATCACGCTGAACATGTTTCCGAAATTGGAGCTGGCCGTCATCTTGACGTACTTGATGATGTTCCCGAACGTCTTCCGTCCTTCCAGTACACCGTCTTCCAGCACCATGAGGTCCTTCTCCAACAGAATGATGTCCGCACTTTCCTTGGCAATGTCTACCGCCGAATCTACTGAGATGCCGATGTCCGATTGCCGGAGTGCCGCCGCATCGTTGATACCGTCTCCCAGGAACCCTACCGTATGCTGCTGTTCCTGCAACAAGGCTATAATCTGAGTCTTCTGAAGAGGAGTCAACTTAGAGAATACCGTTACCTCCCCGACCGCTTTCCGGCGTTCTTCGTCTGTCATGGCAGCCAGTTCCGGACCGGTCAAAGCGTTATGGGTATCAATCCCTACCTGACGGGCAATGGTACGTACCACCGCGTCATTATCTCCCGAAAGAATCTTCACTTCGATGCCATGTTCATGCAATTGTCGGATGGCACGGGCAGCCGATGGCTTGGGAGGATCCAGAAATGCCAGGTAACCGATGAGTACCATGTCGCTTTCATCCTCTACAGAGAAATCACACTCCTTGTCCAGGTAACTCTTCTGGGCTACGGCAATGACCCGCATACCCTGACGGTTCATCTGCTCACTGATTTCCTGAGCCTTCCGTTTCAGTTCGGATGAGAACGGATGTACGCCACCGTCAAACTCGGCAAACGTACAGATTTCCAGCATCTCTTCCACGGCACCTTTCGTGATAATCTGACGCTTCCCCTGCCGGTCTTCCACCACCACCGACATCCGCCGACGGGTGAAATCGAAGGGTATCTCATCCACCTTCTTATAATTGTCTTTCAGGTATTCCAGCGAAAGTTCCTTCACGTGCGAAAGGATGGCCTTGTCCATCAGGTTCTTGAGTCCGGTCTGGAAGAAACTGTTGAAATAGGCATGACGCAGAATGCGTTTTTCCGAATCCTGACTACCGTCGGCATTGATGTATTTCTCCAGCACAATCTGGTCGCAGGTCAAGGTACCGGTCTTGTCGGTACACAGGATATTCATTGCCCCGAAATTCTGGATGGCATTCAAGTCTTTCACGATGGTCTTTTTTTTCGACATGGTCAGCGCTCCTTTCGAAAGGTTGGCCGTTACAATCATCGGGAACATTTCGGGAGTCAACCCCACGGCTACCGATACGGCAAAGATGAAAGCCTCCAGCCAGTCGCCTTTGGTAAGTCCGTTTACCAGGAAAACGAAAGGAATCATCACTAGCATGAAGCGCACCAACAAGAAACTTACTTTGCTGATACCTTTATCAAAAGCTGTGGCCGCCCGATGTCCGGCAATGCTACGGGCTATGGTTCCCAGATAGGTCTGGTTACCGGTTGCCAGCACGATTCCGACGGCTGAACCGCTCACCACATTCGAGCCCATGAAACAGATGTTCTCCAGTTCGATGACACTTCCTTTGCTGTATTTCTTCCCTTTCGGTTGCGGACATTTCTCAATAGGGTCCGACTCTCCGGTGAGCGAGGACTGGCTTACGAAAAGGTCCTTGGCTTCAATCAGCCGAAGGTCGGCCGGAATCATGTCTCCCGCGGCAATCCGCACGATGTCTCCCGGTACCAGTTCGGCAATACTGATTTCTTCGGCCGGCTGGTCCGGCCGTATCACATAGCAGGTATTCGTTACCAGTTTCAGCAGCGATTCGCTGGAAAGGTTGGCTTTCCATTCCTGGATGAAACGAAGGAGTGTACTGACAAACACCATCGTCGAAATGATGACAATGGCGGTCCAATCCTGTTCGCCGGGGTCAGCCAGTAACACATCGATGACAAAGGAAACAATGACCAGTACCGTCAATACCCCGATAAAGGGATTGATAAATGCCTTGATGAAAGCAGAAACCGGATGTTGTTTCTTCTCGTGTTCTACTTCGTTCTTGCCGTAAACCGACTGTCTCTTGATGACTTCTTCCGCATCCAGACCAACCGGTGAAGTCTGGAAATGGTTGAACACATTCCCCAGCGGCTGAACTGCGGCCAGGAATACCTTTTCGGCTTGGAAGGCGAAGCTTGCCTTGTGTTTGTTTTTCTTCCACATAATGCTTCGGTTTTAAAGATGAATGATTATGTTCTCTTTTCACGCCGCAAAAGTAGAAGATGTCCGGCTGAACTGCCGTTAGAAAGGTATTAAAGCCGTATTAGAAAACTATTAGAAAAGAATGAAACAAACTTATACATGGGGCAGCTCGATGACAAAGGTGGTTCCTCTTCCCTGCTCCGAATGGACAGCGATGTTCCCCTCATGCAACTGGATAATCCGTTGCACCAAAGTCATACCGATACCATGACCTTCGGCCATCTTTTCCTGTTCACCCCGGTAAAACAAGGTGAACAAGTGTTTCTTATCGGTTTCGGACATGCCCACTCCGTTGTCCGACAAGCGGATGATGGTCCATTTCTCCCAAAAGGAAATCTGTACGAACGAGGATTTGTCTGCCGAATACTTGCAGTTGTTCTCTATCAGGTTGGCAAAGGCGATATTCAGCAGATACAGGTTCCCGCGGACCGTTATCTGCCGGTCGTCATCCGAATCATCCTGTTCGAAAAGCAATTCGATGTGATAGTCGGGGTGTGCCTTGAGCAAGTGGTTCCGGGTATCGAGCAACAACTCGTCCAGACGGATTTCCTCCATTTTCAACTGTTCCTTTTGGTAATCAGCCTTGGCCAGATTCAGCAGACCGTCAATAAGTTTTGTCATTCGCCGGGCATCGTCCAGTGCATGCCGGATGGAATTCCGGTACTGTTCCTCGGTCCGCTCTTTCTGTAAGGCCAGGTCCAGTTCCGCAATGAGGGCTGCCAAAGGAGTGCGCAATTCATGAGAAGCATTGCAGACAAACATCCGTTGCGAGTTGAATGATATCTCCAGTCTGTCCAGCAAAGCATTGAAAGTCGTACTGAGTTCACCCAGTTCATCCTTCTCGTTCTTGACCGGAAGTCGGCGGTCGATGTGTGAAGCGGTAATGGTTTCGGCTTTGCGGACAATATCCCGTATCGGCTTCAGGGAAGCACGGGCCAGGAAATAACCGACCACAAACAAAAGAGACAGACCGACAACGAAAAGAATCCCCAACGTCTTCTGAAGCTCCAGCAGGTTATGATAACCATAGCCGTCGTATGCGGCTGCCGTAACGATGTATTGTTTCCCATCGAGTACATACAGGATTCCTATCCCCTGATATTTCCCGATGTAGAATTCGATTTCCTTTTCCCGTAAAATGCGGTCTATCATCTCCCGGTTTTCCTGGATGATGTCATTCTGTACCGCATCGTGGTAAAGCATCCGGAAATCCGGTGTATAGACCGCTACCTCCACTTCATTGATGAACTTCCGGTTGTTCAGGTAAATGGATTGCATGGTTTGGGCATCCACCTGGTTCTGCAGGAACAGGTGGGCTTTGGTAACTGCTTCGCTTTTCAAATCATGGAAAAAGGTCTGGCTACGAGTGTGTTCACTTACCAGGTAAATCAACACCATACAAAGCAGAAAGACGGTTGCCGTCACTACTGTATTCTTCCAGGTCAGGGCTGTCCGTATCTTCATAGCGCATCCGTCAGAATGAATCCTACCCCCGGTTTGGTATGGATAAGTTTCGGTTCGAAATCCTTGTCAATCTTCTTCCGCAGGTAATTGATGTAGACATCGATGAAATTCGTACCGGTATCGAAATGGGTATTCCATACCTTCTCGGCTATCTCTACCCGGCTGATGACCCGTCCGGCATTTGTGGTCATGTATACCAACAGATTGTATTCTTTGGGCGACAACTTGATAGAGATTCCGTTCCGTTTCACTTCCATCAGATCCAGGTCAATGAATAAGTCGGCATAGGTCAGTTGTTTCGGACTTGCGACAACCGGTTCGGCACTCCGTTTCACAAGAACCTTTACCCGGGCTATCAGTTCCCTGAAATCGAAAGGTTTTACCATATAATCGTCTGCTCCGGCATCGAATCCCTCCAGCTTGTCATCGGCAGAGCCTAAAGCGGTAAGCATCAGGATAGGAATCTTCTCGTTGATTTTGCGGATTTCTTTACAAAGTTCAAAACCGTCCAGTTTCGGCAGGATGATGTCAGAGATAACCAGTTGGAACGAAAAGGACTGGAAGAGCCGTAGTCCCATGGCTCCATCGTAGGCCACCATGGTCTGATACCCGTTCTCTTCCAGCCCTGCTTTCAGCAAGTCGGCTACCCGCTTTTCGTCTTCGATGATTAGAATTGTCTGCATAGGCGAATGTATTGGCACACAAATTTACAAAAATCATCGGAATAAAACGGACAAATCCGGAAAGATTGAAAATTCTGATTGTATTCTTCTTTTACGTTCTTCAATCAATGCGCTTGATGAAACGGGCAGGCACTCCACCCACTATCGTATTGGCAGGCACATCTTTCGTCACTACAGCTCCTGCTCCGACAATGGCATTGTCGCCTATCGTAACCCCTTGCAGGATGGTAGCGTTCGAACCGACCCATACGTTCCTTCCCAAAACAATCGGAGCCGGATAGGTATGGGGACGGTCTTCGGGAGATAGGCCGTGATTCAGGGTAGCGAATACCACGTTATGCCCTATCTGGCAACCGTCGCCGATGGTTACACCGCCGTGGTCCTGGAAATGGCAGCAGGCGTTGATGAATACGTTCTCACCCACCTGAATGTTCTTCCCGAAATCGGTATAGAACGGGGGGAATACACGCAAGCTGTCGGGCACCGGTTTCCCGAAGAGTTCCGATAAAAGGGCATTCACTTCTTCCGGAGTATGGTAAGCACTATTCAACCGGAAAGTAATCTTCCGGGCTTCATTACTCATTCTGTTCATCAATTCGTGAATCTCCGGAGTGCTCAGTGCCTGTCCGGTCTTTACAAAATCTAGAAAATCGTTCAGTGTCATCGTTTCTTTTCTATCTGGTTCTTCTGGAAACAAATTTACGGCGATAATTGGTACTTTGTGTATACATATTACAGAAACTTGTAACGATTTTACGGAATTGGTCTGAGAAAATGCTTCATAAGGCGGAATGAAATTTATATATTGGATATATTCATAAACTTATGAAAGTCAAAAAGCACTATATCACACCTCAAGTGATACAGTGCTTTCTATTCTTGTATTTTTTCTACCACAAAGCTACTTTTCCTTCTTTTTTCGCTATTTTTGCATGGTAAAACAAAGGGATGGTCATACACGAAAAAACCCGTTCTTGATGAACGGGTATATCCTTGACTTGGTTACGTGTTTTGATAACAGAGGCTTTACCAAGCATTACGATACAAAGATACTGCTTTTATTTGAATATGCAAAATGAAATATAAAAAAGTAGTCAGATTATATTCCAATTCGAGGGTCGCCAAATATTACAGGGCGACCAACCGCAACAAAAACAAGGCGGTCATGCTCTATTTTGCCAACATGAAGATAGCACAGGCGTTTCATCCGTTACTGTCTTCATTTGAGGTTATATTGCGTAGCCAGCTGCATTATGCGTTGGCACACCATTTCTCCGATGGCAACTGGATTATCAACCAGAAGGCCGGATTCATGATTGCTCCTTCCCTGACATATACGAACAAGCGGACAAAGAAAAAAGTTACCAATGACTATATATTGAAAGAGGTTCTGAAGGCAGAAAAGAAAATTGCCGATCGGGGTGTCAGGGTTACGACTGGCAGGGTAATAGCCGAACAGACACTGGGCTTCTGGAACAGCTTTTATGAAACGCACCACTATGCGCTTTTGGCTGGTGTACCCTGCCGGATTTTCAAGAAGTTGCCTTCGGGATTTGGACGCAAGGAGATTAACGATATTATAGTGCAGGTTCGTGAACTGCGTAACCGCATCAACCATAATGAGCCGATATGTTTTGTAAACAGGAAATGTGATTTCTCTTATGTGAAAGGTATGTATGCGATAATCAGTGATTTTCTTACATGGATAGACCCTGAAATTATGCCTTCACTTAGAGAGATAGATAAGGTATGCAAAATAATAGAAAAAGAAGAAAATAAACAAAAATAATGACTATCCACATGTCGTAGTCATGCAATACACGTTTGCCCCCAAAAAGCTATACAAAGGACAGTGCATCCATAAAGGGGGTACTGTCCTTTGTATTTATTAATTGGAACAATCTTCTACAGGTTCAACTCTGCTACCACCTCACCGTCAAACAGGTTGATGATTCGTCCGGCATATCCGGCATCGTGCTTGGAGTGTGTTACCATGACGATGGTAGTTCCCTCCTTATGAAGTTCGCTCAACAGTTCCATCACCTCCTTACCATTTTTGGAGTCCAGGTTACCGGTAGGCTCATCGGCCAGAATCAGTTTCGGATTCGCTACTACGGCACGGGCGATCGCCACACGCTGCTGTTGTCCTCCGGAAAGCTGTTGGGGGAAATGTTTGGCGCGGTGCATGATGTCCATCCGTTTCATAGCCTCTTCCACCCTCTTTTTCCGTTCCGATGAAGGAACTCCCATATAAAGCAATGGCAGTTCGATGTTCTCATACACGTTCAGTTCATCAATCAGGTTAAAGCTCTGGAAAACGAAACCAATAACTCCTTTACGGATATTCGTGCGCTGAGATTCCGTGAATTTGGAAACATCTGTTCCATTCAGGAAATAGCTTCCGCTTGTAGGATTGTCCAGCAGCCCCAGGATATTCAACAAGGTAGATTTTCCACAACCGGACGGTCCCATGATGGCAACAAACTCTCCTTTCTCTACTTCAATAGTTACATTGTTCAAGGCCAATGTCTGAACTTCCTCTGTACGGAAGATTTTCTGCAAATTTACGGTCTTAATCATAATCTTCAATGTTATTTGTTTTACTTGAATCATGCTTTATATTTCAATTCTTCATTTATTCATTCTTCATCGCCTCCACCGGCTTCACCCGGCTCAGCATCCAGCCTTGAAAGCAGACTATGAGGGCCGAGACACCCCATATAATCAGCAATGGGTATATGAAAATACCTGCCGGAAGAGATGCGCGATAAGCGAACTGCTCCAGCCAGCGTTGCATGAACCACCAGGTAATATGCATAGTTACTACATAGGCTATCGCCGCATAGAGGCAGAATGGTTTGTTGAGCAGCCAGATGATCTGTCCGCGTGTAGCGCCGTGTACCTTGCGGATGCTGATTTCGCGTACACGCTGACGGGTAGCATACCAAGAGATTCCGAACAGACCAAAGCCTGTCAACAGCAACCCGATGAGTGCATAGAATGTCAAGATGTGCGACAATGAAAGTACCTTTTCATTACGCTTCATAAACTCCTGGTGCATGTCTGTATATTGGAAAGGCTGACCGGGATAAAACTTGTTCCATACAGCTTCTATCTGTCGCAGGCTTTCCGCACGGTTTTCAGGTTGCAAACGAACTTGCAAATAAAATCCTTTCTGTAAATCGGTTGTTGACAATAGGCTGATGACAAGTGGTGTTACCGATTCTTCCAACGAGTTCACCGCAAAATCCCGTACGACACCTGCTACTACCGCCAGGCTGTCACTTGCTTCTGGATCAAACTCACGTAAGGAATGTCCGATTACTTCTGTACCTACGGGTACCAGTAAGCGGATAAAACTTTCATTTACCAGTACCGGACGTATCTTCTGTTCCAAGAGACGGTTTGGCCGGTCACCACTCAACTGTTCGATACGCAAAGTATGAAGCAGTGTAGTATCACCTTCCAGTGTCAACAGGTTTGTGCGTACTTCCTCACCGCCAGGAACCTGAATGGTCAGTTGACGTATCCAGGCATTCAGTATGGAAGCTTTGGAGAGCGTCATGGATTCAATACCCCTTACCTGCTTTTCCAGTTCAGCCTTGAAAGGTGCCAGTGGAGCACCAAACGCATCTCCAATTTCGATGCAGTCCTTATAACGCAAAGCTTGTTGTCCGGTGAAGGACATCTGCTTGCGGGCAACAAGTGTAGCCAGCAGCAGGCCGATGGAGATGGCAAACTGAACCGTCACCAGCACGGCCACGAAGCGCTGCTTGCGCCGTCCGCCGTAGAGCGTGCGGTACTGGCTGAACGACAGGCGCGACAGGCGGCGGCTGATGTACCAGGCCGGTATGACAGACATCACCAGGATGAACACCAACAGCCAGGGCAGCATCTGGCTGCTGAAGAAGAAGCCCATCGTGAGCCGCGAGCCAAGCAGGCCGTTGAACACCGCCAGGCAGTCGTTCACCAGCAGGATGGAGAGGAGGAACGCCAGCACCACCGTCAGGAAGGCGTCGCCGAAAAGTTGCAGGCGGATGTTGCGCAGCGTGCTGCCCATCAGCTTCTCCACGTGGATCATGCGGAGCTGTTGCAGCAGGCGCGAGAGGCTCATGTTGGTGTAGTTGCAGCATGCGATGACCAGTATCAGCACCGCCGCCAGCAGGCTGATGTAGAGCGTCTGCACGGGCGTCTGGCTGATGTAGTCGAGAACTTGCTGCGAAGCGTCGTCGGGCGTGGTGAAGCAGACGGCTTCCAGCGGGTCGAGGTAATACTTCGTCTGGTCGGGCAGCATGGTGGGCACCTTGTCGGCGTTTATCTTGTCGGCCAGGCGGGCGGCGTTTGTTCCTTTCGAAAGCTTCAGCAGCGTCGG
>ENA-OPVK01000024-OPVK01000024.1-human-gut-metagenome-genome-assembly--contig:-NODE-24-length-133217-cov-21.509485_pt1 | contig 133217 bp, 114 predicted proteins | sample MGYA00241495_ERZ501982 | MGnify/ENA primary metagenome ERZ501982 (study PRJEB25962, sample SAMEA2042002) | human gut metagenome | biome: human gut; feature: human-associated habitat; material...
TCCGGGGTTATTTGATTAATATTTAACTGGTCCCGATTTTAACGGGACACTAATGACATCCGATATAAAAAGCGTAAATTCATTTTATCAATCCAGGCGGGATAATACTCTATTTCGTCTTTCGCTGTTTGGTGGACAAACCCACCACACGTAAATCCAATGCCTTTAAACCCAGCCTCTTTTGCTTTTAGCAGAAACTTTTCTTGCATGCCAATTCCCATTCCCACTATCAAGAAGTCTGGTTTTACTTCCATGATATGTCCCGCCTCCTTTTGCTGTTCCTCTTCCGTTGGGAAGTAGCCATTCCTGTAGCCTGCGATGATAAGTCGTGGATATCTTTCCTTGAATATAACCACGGCTTTCTCCACCTGTTCTTGTTGTGAGGCCACGATATACACTGACTTCTGATGCTCCTCAGCGTATTTAAACAGCATGGGGGCCAACGAGGTCATGTCAAAACTTCGTCTCGTCACCTTGTGCCCATAGAACAGTTTTATTGCTGCCACCAATATGGAACCATCTGCGAATATCCCATCAAACTTTGCGAACAAGTCTTTGTTCTCCAAGGCATAAAGATACGACACGGGATTGAGGAAGGTGTAGATTCTTCCAAAATTAGAGAACATATCATCCATAGAAGTTTTTTCTGTGGAAAAAATTTTTTCTACAAGGATTGACATATAATTATAAAGATCATCTAATTATTACTTAAAAGAACAATTGAACGTTTTAATCTTGTTCTGCATATTGGAAAATGCTTGTTTATCTTGGTTTCCAAGGATTAATGAACCAATATATGAGTCTGATAAAAAAATCTTTGATTCATTTGCGACCGTTTCTTTTTCGAAAAAGAATACTATTGGAAAAATCTTGCCAGAATGTCCTTTCCACATTAGTTTGTTATGGAATAGTTTTAATTGAGATATGTGCATTTCACAAATGTTGTCAACAGCAAATGCCCTGTCATACGTGTCGCAGCAACATTGGCTCATGAAAATAAGCCCCGAGCGATTTCTGAAGTAAATACTCCCTTGAAGATACTGGGGTAGCATCCATGCGTGAATTCTTTCATAAAAATTACCACCTGTATTGTCTATGGCAGTATAGCAATTGATCATGATGCAATCAGAGAAATGACAATCACTTGTTAATGTTTTTATGCCTATTGAGTATTTCTGACTTCCATGAAAATGTAGGTTGTTTGCAAACAATTCATAACCTTCCGTTACCTGTAGACCAACAGCGTGTTCTCCAATATTATAGAACTCGCCATCATAAATATGCAGTTTGATAACTTTATCGCAATCTATGCCAACCTTTGCTATACCATTCATGTTTAGCCTGAAATTCCTGATTGTGCCCGTCCAGTATTCTGTTTTATCATAATGAATGGTCACCATCGACATGGGGGCAGTTGCAATGAGCGTAGCTCCTCCCAAATCTATATTTATATACCCTGGAATAGTTAACCCCTTGCTGATATAGTAAGCATTGCTCGCTATTGATACTAACTTGCTTCCGTTTTTTATGCAATAATTAATGGCATTTTGCAAGGCGATACTATTGTTATCTGCTTGTCTCTTGTCATTGCTGATACATCCAAAATGTTCAGGAGTCACCTCTACGGGTATATGATTATCGGCAAAACATATAGTCTCGATGAAGAAGAAACAAAAAAACACAAAAAGATTTCTCATTCTATTTTAGAGATTATTTTCTTCAGATAATTACCTTTTCCTAACAAGAATAAATCCAAGAAATCAGAGCAATGAATAACTTTAGCGATTAACAACGATATTACAATGCAGGTTATTGACAAAAAGAATAGTACAAATACTTGAAGATAAATATTTCCAAAGCAATCAATAACCTCTTTTGGAATGCTTGAGAGGACTAAAAAATGAATCAGGTAGATTTCTAATGAGTTCTTTCCTATTTTTGCTAGTATTCCGCGATAATTAAAGGTTACTTGGTTTTTCTCTACGATATTGCTCAATATTACTATGCCACAGCACGGCAAAATAAAAGATATTATGTTCACGTGTTGCAAATCATAACCAAATTTGTAAAATAAGATAAAGTAACTAATTACACACGCTATATACAACCATTGTTTTCTAAATATATTTCCCATGAAGGAGTAGGTTCGCACAAACTTTCCCATTTGAAAAAACAGATAAAATTTCGCTACCTTGTCCGTTGAGAATAGTGTTTTGAAGGGGTCTGGTATCGTTTCTGTTTTAGCGATAAATAGTAAGGCTAAAGCTATACTTGTATTAAGAATTATATCGCCCCCATATTTCACCCCCCACTTTTAATAAATGTTAATGCGTATTCTGCAATTATTGAAATTAATATTATTTCAAATAAAACGAGCGTAAACCAATAGCCATTATGCATCTCATTTTTAAAAAGCATATCTATATAGGAAGTGTTCTTGGCAAAGCAGTAGATGGCAGGGAAACAAATAAAAGGTAACAACAGAGAAAGAGTTCTTTTTAGAATAGTTATCCTTATCCCTTTTCGCCCTTGAGATAGATGAAAGACAAATCCTGATAAAAATATAAACAAAGGCATATGTACGGAATAAATCATCTGGTTAACTGGTGATTGTAAATAATCGGTGTAAGGTGCGAACATATGCCCCATAACTACCATTATTATTGCAATACCTTTTAAGATGTCAATGTAAACCAAACGCTCCATATTATTTAATTTTAGATTTAATGAATTCTGATAACTTTGGATGTTTTACAGAGAATGGAACCCAAATTTTCAATAAGATTCTTTTCCATAAAGGTTGCCAAGTGCCTGCGAAATGGTGTATACAATATGTGTTCTCTGTGACCGAGATTTTCTTCGTCACATAGTTTTTGGGACTGAAATAATCTGTGGGAAGTACACATACGATTTTATCATCAAACATAAAGTGAGAAGGTGAAACGATGAACTTCATCTCAAACTTGTTTAATATACATTTCTTCAATATAGCAGGAAGAACCGTTGTTTGCATCTTGCCGTCTTCCGCTATAAAATGCTTCCCATTGTAGTAGTTCAAGCACGCTACTATCCATGGAGTGTTTTTCTCTGCGCCGATTATTGCCGCTTCTATTCCTTGTGGACTGTTTTCTTTACATATAAAATATGGATATTTCAATAAGTTATCAAAAGGTTTTAATACTTCCACGTCACTATCTAGATATATTCCACCTTCGGTAGCAAGTGCATACAATCGTATGTAATCGGCTGCAAAAGCATATTTTTTGTTTTCGAAAGCTTCTCTTACCCAAATATTTTTAGTTAGGGGGAATCTGTTTAAATTCCATTTTATCAATTCGTAGTCAGGAAGAAATCTTTTCCAGCTATTTATGCATTTGAGTGTCTCTTTTGGCATAGGGTCATCGCTAAGCCAACAATAATGTATTTTCTTTGGTATCATATGGCTATTCTGTTAAGAGTTTTTCCCATTGGGTTACAATTTTCTTTAATGTAAATCGTGTGCTGGATTTTACGGCAGCTTCCGCCAAATTTATACGTCTGTTCTTGTCCAGCATCACTTCACGCATCTTGCGATAAAATTCCTCTTCATCTTTGTCTGTAATCAGGAATCCATTCTCGCCATCATTGATAATTTCATGAAAAGAAGCACACGTGTCATACACAAATGGCACACAACCAAATTGACAGGATTCATTGAGTGTCATTGGCCATCCTTCAAATAGCGATGTCATCATAAACAGGGAACTGTCCTTATAGTATTGGATTGGGTTTTGTTTTCCTTCAAACGAAATACGCTCTAACCTTAAATCCGCAACCAACTTACGGTATTCGTGTTCGGATTCACCAAACCCTACTATCTTGAAGTCCCAATCCCTCAAGTCTGCGTCATTCTCTATTCGTTTCCAGATTTTGATAGCCAAGGAAATCCTCTTCTGTACTTCATCCAGTCGGGTGACAATCAAGACAGTTTTCTGCTTGTTTTTCAATTCATCTATAGAAATAGATTCATCAAAAGAAACAGCGTTTGGAATAGAAACAAATTTTGTTTTATCACCTATGTTACCAAACTTACAGAAACCATCCGCATATTCGGGTGATAAGAGTACAACTTTATCACACAACGAGTAAGCAACTTTGTATAGCTTATGGAAAGAAGCGTCCATGTAAGGCTTGAAAAAGGGATATATCAAGACCTTCACTAACGATTTCATTCTGTTGGCCGTAGACTGAGCATATAGCATTTGTTTCCAAATAGAGGAAAATGCGTTAAAATATGGCTCATAGCCAGGCGCAAAGTGATGGACAAAGAACATTTTTGGTTTACAAGAGGCCTTTGAGCGTCCCTCTGAAACATTCTTCACTAAAATAAAAGCACCTTCTATGATAATTTTATCAATCCTTTGAGTTTCAATAATATTCTTAATTGCATTAGCCGAACAGTCTTTATATATGGCATCAAACTTTGTCATCTCAAACATATCACCGATAGGCTTGGCATATAGATTGAAGCATCTATGACCGCGACAGCGCAACTCATTACTGATACGTGCGGTTGTACGTTCTGTCCCGCCTTTTTGTTCCGAGATTTGGAACATGGTAACAAATAATATATTCATGTCTTATTGTTCCTTGCCATAATATTCATCAAGGGCTTCTCGAAGTGCGTTAATAAAACCTCGCCCATGTGTTTTGTCTGGTTCCATATAGTTTCCTTCTCCCCATTCATTCCAAGATTTCAAGATTAAGACTTGTCCCTCTTTTGGTTTGCTTTTGATAGCGTCAAAGGCCATTAGGCAATGCCTCTTAAAATATTCAGGTTCAGAGTGCCAATAAATAACCCCATTGGCACCACTTCTTGGGGAATGGTCCCATTGAGGGAATAACTGAGGGATTACGTCATTTTCATAGTCTCGTTTTCTGATAAACTCTTTGTAGTAGTATCGGTAATCATACAAGAAGGCAGGTTTCTTTGTGAATATGCTTTTTATAGGCTTCATTTTGTAATCGATGTAGTGCCCAATCCTTCCAAGCCTGCCTAGTAGTGAGTTGTGTCTAGTGTAATTCAATCCCTGATAGACAACTGCGTCAAATCCTTTTTCTCTTAGCATGGGTTTAATGTAGTTGCCCTTTGTGATTTCACCGACTAAGTATAAGTCTGGAAAGCCAGCTTCTTTTGTCCACTTTCGGAAATTATCAAGATATTCTTTAGGGACTGATACGGGGTCGTAAATCAAGAAGAAAGGTTTCCCGTTAATCTTTGTGTAACGATGATCCTTAAAGCTACGTAATAGTAGCTTAAAGTGCATCTTTTCATCCTCGATACCTGGATATTCCTGTCCAATGAGTAGTTTGTTACTTGTAGTGCCATCCTTGTTCCATGTTTTGGAGTACCAAGAATGATTGGCCCATCCAAGACAGAAACCAAAGTTGGGTTGGCCTGATTCCAACACCTCATCATAGATATCTGCCATTAATCGTTTGCCATTGCCAAACCAATAATGCCAATAGCAAAAAGACGTTACGCCTGCGAGTCTTGCCAAGTCAGCTTGCTTTTGCCTTATTTCTGGGTCTCGCAGGTCATAATAACCTAAGTCTGTCGGCACACGGGGTTGGTCATGTCCGCTAAATAATGGCTTGGACTTTTTCACATTTGTCCACTCTGTAAAACCTTTACCCCACCATTCATCATTCTCTGGAATAGGATGGAACTGGGGTAGATATAAAGCGATGATTTGTGGTTTCATATATTCTCTTTTTTAAAGGCATTTATTTAAAATACAATATCGAGGGGTGGGTATGATAATCTTGAAAGAAAAAATAATAAGGATGCATCCTCTGTTCGCTTTTTAAATCATAAAAAGTATTGCTTAGGATGTAACTCCTTGTGAAATACAATATAACAATAACTAGTAGTATATTAAGTAGTTGTTTCTTTTTCTGCTGTATATAATTTTTGTCAAGTAGCCATGGAAATATAACTATGACAAACAGCGTATTTGACATAATCATTCTATTAATCATTGGAACTGAACAAAAGAGATTGAACAGGACAACTCCCAATAAGTACATTTTCGAGAACCAATGATTAACTCTTTTCTCGTCTAAAAAACTGAATATAAGTATGGCAATGACAGAATCTCTTAATACAATATTCAGAGACATAGAGTCATTTAATTCCTGGTTTTCCAAATAGATAGAAATGCGTTCTATGACACTTAAATCAAAGGAGGCGATGAACCAAAATGCGTCAAGGACATTAAATTTCCTGAGAATGATTCCTGCCATTGCCGATACACAAATTGCAACGAGAGGAATTATTCGTAATTTTATGGGCATAAAATATGCGCCCACGAATAAAGCTGCTACAACAGCGGCGGTTGTATGCACAAACCATGCAATTACTGCTAATGCAATGAATACAGCCCATTTATATTTCTTGTCTTCAATAACCCATATCACTCCCCATAGTATAATTGATAGAGCTAGAATTTGTCGCAAAGCAACAAAGAAAGGGCTAAAATTGTAAATTAGGAAAAAGGTTAATATGCCAAATGTCTTGTATTTGCAGTACTTCTTTAGTATGTATCGTATTGGCGCAAATATGATGATGGTATTTACAGACATGAACACAACACCAATTGGGCAATAATTCCTGAAGAAATCATTGTACAATTGATATAAAGGCTCCAATTCACGGCTATCTGCGTTATAGAAGTTCCTTATTCCTGTCGCATATCGATAGTAATCCCACGTGTCGGCACCTACGACAGGAGCTCGGAATGCTATAAAGATAAAAGTCACCCAACAAGCGTATCTAAATAAATAGTTAGATTGTTGAGGGTATTTCCATTCTCGATAAGCAAAGAATAGCAAAAGAAGCAGTAATGCAATATAAGGAAAATCCATAAAAACAATTATTGAAAGAAGTGTGTACTTTTGAGTACGGCTGTCAGGTTATAGTCAAATATTTTTGTCTTTAAGTGAAATAAGTGCATTGTATTCTATTTCAATAAATGCAATCTATTTTTAATGAATATCCGCATTTTGCCCAATTACTCCCTTGCAAATGAAACTATGCTTCAACCGCGATAGAAGCAAGGATAAATAGTGAAGTATCCAATAATACTTGGCCATAGAAGCAAGGATACTTTGAAGGCGGAAGCTTACCATAAAAATGCTTCTTATTTCCTGTTGGGGGAATTGAGGATATTCATACTATTTTTTATTTGCTTATAGAACTGAACGACTCTTTTGCTTTGGTGCTCTTTATCATATAATTTACACACAACATTTTGAGCGTTCTTTGTCATGTCAATATATAAATCATTGTTTAAGTTTTGCACTTTGAATAAAAGAGTGATTAGGTCTTGACATTTTATGTAACGAAATGCGATTTCTGTTTTTGTAAGAGCTTTTCCATTATCCATTTGTTCTTTAGTGCCTCCTGTGTCTTTCCCTATTACTATAGCTCCATTGAACATCGCTTCGGCTGTGATAAATCCAAAGCCTTCATTCCTGCTGGGAACAACGAATACTGCCGCATTGTACATCAGCTCAAAAATCTTACCATGTTCACATTCTCCTAAAAACATAACTCTGTTTTTTACAGATTCAGTTAGGATGTCCAAACATGCTTTCTTGTACTCATCAGTACCATTACCTGCTATATAAAGCTTGAATATTCCGCCATTTAAGGCATATTGATTGTATGCGTATAAGAGCTCTTTTATCCCTTTTGCATCTTCTAGTCTGCCAACAAACAAAATATAAGAATCTTTATGTTTGTTTATGGGCTTAATTTTTTTAGAGTCTATCACCCCATCATAGATTATTTCATCCTTGTTTGGTTGCAGGCCAAAATAGTTGAAAATATTTTTGGTTATGCTAATGCAATGATTATTCTTGTCATGAATCCTTTTTTCAAAAACTTTCATTGAGGGGAAAGGATACATGCCAAAATCTATTTTTTGGTATTCACGAATATGCCAAACGTGTGGAATCTTGTATTTTTTAGCCGCTAAATAGCCTATATGTATGGGACCAACGTTTGTATGTATGATATCAGGCCTAAACTTTTCAATGCACAAACACAACTTCTTATAAGCAAAATATCTCTTTAAAATCAAGTGTAATAGCGAATATGGAAACTTTATATACGATCTCCATGAATAAATATGTGGATAGATCTCTAATGGATTATCTATTGTAATGAAAGGGATATTCATTTTTTTCAGCTTGTTGGAGAATGTGCCAACTGCTGGGCAAGTAACCAGTGGCGTGATGTTGTTTTTGGTTAGATGCTCCAATAAGTTGATTAAAGCAACAGAATCTCCTCCCATACCAATTGAGTTGGTTACATACAATACTTTCATCGGCATTGTTTTAACATAAGTTGTTATTTAGGAATTTAATGGATTCACTTTTCTTCACCGACAACTTGGCTTCAACCACGTCCCAATTAATTGGGTGCTCTATGCATTGTTGAATAGTCATGTTGTCATTGAAGATTTTTTCATGAAGCCCTAATGAATCCAACAATGATACAACACGGCTATTTCCTCTTGAATGAGTTCCCTTTAGTGGGAAGTAGATGAAATTCGTATGCATGATTAAGCAGAATGCTACTCCGTGAAAAGAAGTGGTTGCCACGAACTCTGCATTCTGAATAAATCCAAGCCATTGTGGAATGGTTGCATATATATATTCGGTGTTTGGGCAGATTTCTTTACCTGTGAGATATCCGCTCGATGTTGTAGAGATAGACCTAAATCCATGTTGATTCGCATATTTCCGTAATGCATTCCAACATAAATCCTTCTTTGAAGTAACATTTATGGAATACGTGTAGAAATATCTTTCATTTAATGAAGGTTTTTCTATAATACTTGCGTATTCTTTCATTGTTAGGAGCAAAGTTGGGTCTAAAACATTAATTGCTTTTATGCCGACTTTTGCGCAAATGTCAATTCCTGTTTTTTCCCTAACAGAAATGGCATCAAACCTTGCCAGCATATCATATAACTTGTCATTCAATCCATCAGGATAAACATCACGACCGAAGCTGGCGGCGTAAGCTATCCTTTTGGTATTCTTGTTTCCGAAATTCAAATAATAGGCTTCATTTTCTGTATTGTCCAAAAGCATACTCCAAACTTGATCACTCCCGCAAAGATAACAATCGGCATAGGGAGGATTGTTTTGTATGTTTGATAGTCCATGATATATGGGGCCATTTGTAATTATATGGTTTTCGCGAAATTCTTCAAATCTTCTTTGTCTATTCTTCAATGCGAACGCTTTTTCTAGTTTGGCTTTTCGCATCCTCTTTAACTTCAGAAAAATGGGATATATTTGAATCAGTTTCCATAATTTCTCTGCAATGGATGTCGGATTTATATCTTGTGAAGGGATATATTTAATGAGAAATGGTTCATGCCCTATTTTTGTTAATTGTTGTTGCAAAGCAAAACATTGTAATGCCTGACCGTAATTGTCAGCACTTTGCCAGAAAGTCGTTATACCTATTCTCATAAGATTGTTGATGTGGCTATTTCTTCATAATCTTTTTTGCTACTTCTGCATTTTGTCCCCGATGAAATCCTTAATTATTTGTTTCACTTTTTGTTTCATCATATACTTTGAATCGGTAATGATGTTCAGTGTTTGTTCCAACGCTTGGCTTTCATCCTCAGTTTCAGTAAAGACTTCCAATAACATGGGTTTTTCTGTCTGTTCCGGTGTAAGAAACCTGTCTACTACGGCATTGAATTCCTCCTTGTTGCTTGCCGATAGGTATTCGTACCCCAGGTTTGTTGCGTAGTCCTTGACTAAACAGTGTGATTTGTTCCCGTAATGGCCGGCAGCGGCGACAAAGCGGTCTGCTTCCTCTCCTAAGAAATAGCAGGGATGGTCGTAATTGCGGAATTCGTTCCCTTTGCCATTATTAATAAGGAGTAACCTTACGTTATTTCCAACGTGTCGATTGCCCACAACATTCATGTCATAGAAGAAAGCCAAGTCGCCGAATACGCCGATAAACAGCTTTTCATGATGGGCGAAAGATGCCCCCATCATGGTCGATACCCCTCCGTCAATGCCAAATCCACCCACATTGCATTTCGCCTGTATGCCAGAGGGCAATTTGAAAAAGTTCCATGAACGCAAGCTGTGGTAAATGCCTAAATGCAGTTCGCATCTTGCTGGCAACTTGTCCACCATATGCTGTGCCATCCAAATATTGCTGAAAGGAAGTTCAGGGAGTTTGGATTTCATGCTTTCCACTTCTTCCAGCAAAGCATCCCGATATTCTGTATGGGAAGCATTATCGGAAGCGTATCTCTCGAAAAACACCTCTTCTGGCATCATGAACACTCTCCGGAGATTCCCGAACGTGTCTCGAAGTTGACCATCAGGACTGACCCTCCATGTATGTGTGGCTCTAATCGTAAATGAGTTGCCGGACACTTCGCCTATATGAATGCAAAGATTGGCTTTGGCCAAAGGAGATTTCCATTGTTTCTGACCACATGCCAACTGGTAATGGACTTCATATTTCCCCCTGTATCCGCTGGTGTGGTCACAAAGGACAGCCGCGTCGTATGTGGCACAAAACCGGTCTACCGCGTTTGTCAGTCGGTCGGAAAAATTAGCATGTGCGCCTACGGATATTATTATTCTCCCATTTTGTGGTATATCGGGCAATTTATCCTCAAAAGCCGTATGACGGAAAATAGCATGAGCGGCTGGCAATTCCTTCACGCTGAAATCCTTGCTATATTTTGTGTACATATTGATATGCGCTGGGCCGCCACCATTCAATTTTAGCGCAAGGATTGCCTTGTTCGCTTCTATCTCGCAATAACGCTCGTCTTCATAGTCCTTTACCATGGGGATGGTCACGCTTTCCATGGCAATATCATTCGGGATATTTCTCCGGTCTATCTGCTGGTCTATCAGATGACCGACCTTATGGTTGCCTCTTGTCGATGTTATGGCAAGCACAGGCAATTTCCTGTAATAAGCTTCGGTAAGTCCTGGCATATAGTTACGTGAAGCTGTAGCACCCGTACAACTGATAACTACAGGTTCTCTGGTTTCTGTCGCCATTCCGCAAGCGAGATATGCGGCACTGCGTTCATCCACCGATGACCATACTTGAAACCAAGGGTCGTTCTCCACGCTTACGACGAATGTCATGTTGGTCGTACCCGGAGACGCTATCACCCGATGTATGCCGTGCGCTTTGAGCAGGGCAATGACTATCTGAACATTGCGTTCGGAAGTATATTTGAATTTCGATCCCATTCTAATTTAAGGTTTATGCTTTCCATTTAATGTTTTCACGTATAACTTTCGCTGGTGTTCCTGCGACAAGGCAACGAGGCGGAACGTCTTTTGTCACCACGGATGCCGCGGCAATAACAGCACCATCTCCTATGGTTACGCCTTTCAGCACCATGGAATTCTCGCCAATCCATACGTGGTCGCCAATCCTCACAGGTTTTGTGTTATTGTAATCTTGCGATAATATCTGGTGCTGCCCGCCGTCATTGTCTCTTATCACGGTGCCCATGGCTATGATGCAGTCATCACCAATACTCAATCTCTTGTTGCAAATGATTTTCACTTCCCTGTTGATGAAACTCTCGCCTATATGTAGTTCGGCATTGTCCCCTACTTGTATGTAGGAACCATATCCAATCTTCGTTTGTCCATTATTTTTACCCCCCCCTATGGCTAGTTTGGAGTTCTTGCCCATACACAAGGCTGTCTCAAGGCGGCTCTCTTTCATGTTGCACCAACCAAGAACCACACTGTTTTTTAGTTCTATTCTTGCCGTTTTGTCCAGGTTTATTACGGCATACTTTCCGAAAATAAAATGAACGTTCTTTGTTGCCCGATGTACACGCTTGAAATTATAATACAGCAAACGCAAGGCTTGCGATGGATGCCACAATTTATATTTGAAGATTAAACTTGTCATTTTATATGATGCTTCTTCTTTTATATAAAATGCTTATCAGGCTGTCTTTCCGCGAACCAATCTGACGATATTGCCTTTGTTGTGTTCCGTCTCTAGAAGCTATAGTCCATGTCTTCATAGGAAAGAAGTGCGGAACCACCTGTCATATATACAATATCACCGACGACAGAGCGTCCCATTTCGCTAACCAAGAAAACCGCCATGTTCGCTATCTCCTCGGGTAAGGCATAACGACCAAGTATCGTGTTTGTGGCAAGTCCCTTTGAGGCATCCTTTAACAACATTGGCGTGGCTGTTTGCCCTGGTGCAATGCCATTGACTGTAATCCCATAGGGAGCCAATGCCCGAGCTAAACCTAAAGTGAGTCCTCGTATGCCCCATTTTGATAAAGTGTAAGCAGAAACAGCGGGACGAAGGCTAGAAGATGACGCTATATTTAAGATATTCCCTTTTATTTGGTTTTCCTTCATGTATCTGCCAAACAACTGGCATAAGAAAAAGACCCCTCGAAGATTTGTGTCCATTATTTTGTCATATTCATCGACAGAAGTTGTGGAAATATGTCCACCGAGTACACCAGCGTTGTTAACAAGAATGTCAATACGCTTTCCTTGTGTGAGCTGGGTTATGTCATGGAGTGCGGTCTCAAAAGTTTCCACTTTGGTGTTGTCAAGAACAATGCCATATACTTTACCTTCATATAAATCAGACTTCAACTTTATGCAAGCTTCTTCGATTCTTTTATCGTTGCGTCCTGTTATGATAACAATAGCCCCGCTGTTAAGAAAAGATTTTGCTATGCTAAACCCTATGCCGCTTGTACCACCAGTTATTAGAGCTACACGCGATTTTAGCAATTCGTTTGGGGCAAGAGTGACGATAGAAGCGTGTATGTTTCTTACAGGTTCTCCAGCGAGAACATAATGTATGCCGCGTTTTAAGTATTTCTTCAAAGACATAGGCTTAATGTTTTATTTTGGATTTGATAATGAGTGACATCTTGTTGTTTATAGTTTTACGCTCTGTCGCCTCCAATCCTAAGATAAATATCATTAAAGTCGTGGATACAAGGCTGAGCGTACAAGTGATGCAGAGTCGCAAAGAACCTTCTTCCAAATTATGTACAACTAGCACAGGTAGCACGAACGAAAGGAATGAAACAATGGAAATCCGAGCCATGACATCTGTCAGATACATTCTTACTGGAAAATTCAAGACTCCTTTAGCGATATATAAGCGGACAAATACTAAAATGAAATAGATGATAATGAATATTATATATGTAGCAGCAGGAGGAAAACCCAACTTGAATGCAATCCATGTCAGGGGAAAAACCAAGCATCCTACTATTGTTACCCATAATTGATATCTCTTTATGTTTCCTGTAGCAAAAATGCCTGTCAAAAGAGAATTTCCCAACGACATCATCAGTGAGCCGAACAATGCCAGGCGTAAAAACAAGGGGGCGTTTTCCGGTACGATCTTTAGCCATAAGCGGAGTATGTAATCCGCCTCACAAACAATTGGTACGACAAACAGGAACAGCAGGAAATAGGAGAATCTTGCCCCACGGCATACCAGTTTGTGCATATACTCCATTTCCCCACTTGCATACGACTTTGTGATTTGTGGATTCACCGCAACCGTAAAGTTATTGACAAACTGCATCACGGCATTCTGCGCCTGAGTCGCCACGCCCCGTGCAGCATTCAGCGTAACACCGAAAAAGATGTTGATGAGCATATCCACGCCCTGCACATTCAACATATATGCACCATTGCCGAAAAAGCTCCAACCGGCAAAGCTTGTCATTTCCTTGATTAAAGGCTTGTCATATACAAACCTATAACGGCTTTCCTCAAAATGCCTCCTGCAATATAGGCTGTAAGCCATCCTTATTATCAAGGCCACCACCACGAGCAGAACCGCATATGTCGCCAGCTTGTCATAAGGTGAGACAAGCAGCATATAGACAACAGCCAACTTCAAGACGGCTTCCAAGATGCTGATATAGGCAAAGGCCGACATCTTCTCGTGGGCAATGATGCAGGCATTGTAAGGGACGCTTATCAAGTTGATGACAAAAGATAGCAAAGAGCATTGCAACACCCAATTCGCTGCGCCCAATCGTCCTGCAGGTATGTTCATCTTCTCGTTCAAGAACCACACGCCAAAGATTTCTGCCAATATGAGGATGATACCAGAAATACCTATTTGTATGTTTACGCTGGTACTGAATATCCGCTTCAACTTCTCAAAATCACCATGCCCTAATTCGTAGGTAATGAAACGGCTGATGGAAGATGACAAGGAACTGGATATGACTGAGAACATCATGACCACACTGCCCACTACATTATATATACCATAATCCGTCACACCCAACGTGTTCAACACAACACGGCTGGTGTAGAGTGTGACCAGCATGATGAACAGGGTGCGGATGTAGAGTAGCAGCGTGTTTTTCGCAATGCGTTTATTGTTAGAGGAAATGTCGGTCATTGACAATTAATATATATATCCCGATATTTCTTGCTGGGGGAGAGACGCGAGATGCGGTGATTCTACTTCTCTCTTGTTGAGGGAGACGCGGCACACCACGTCTCTACATTTTTTATGCTGATGACAGGAGGCCGGGGGTGGTATTTGGAGCAGTACTACTGCTATCGGATTTCAGTACTACTGATATTGAAAAGCAGTAGTACTGACTTTTTGGAGGCTTCCGTTATGGTTTGGTTTTGTCCTTTTTCGCCCACGCCTCGTTGATGTAATGATGGAGATTGTTTACGCAGTTCTCCTTCCGTATATTGACCGCGCAAGCGCATCCACTTCGTCAAACTCTGGGTAAACTTTATATGGATTACCGCTCTTCAATCACCCACTTCTCCACCGTTCTTGTTTCCGACGAGAAGTTCACGCCTATCAGGTATAGCTTGCGATTGTCTGACAGGAAGGGGCGGGGGTAATTGTTGTCCTTGATTTGCTGGAGAGCTTCCTCAGCGGTTTTGTCCAGTTTCAGCTCTATAATATAAATGTAGTCTTTCGTCTGGATGGTGATGTCCATGCGGCCTTGGCTGGTGGCCTGCTCCACCTGCACGTTGTAGCCCAGCATAATGAAAATCAAGTAGAGGGTGTTTTGGAAATCCTTTTCCTTGTCGGCTCCCGCCACCATGTAGCTTCTGCCCGCCAGCATGGTCTGGATGACTTGCAATAGCTCATCGGGGCAGCCTTTGGCGATGGCAGCTGTCATCTTATTGAGAAAGCCGTCAACGCTCGATTTTCTGCGAGACGCATAATAGGGAAGCAGAAAATCGAAGAAGCCTCGTTCCACCTCTTCGTTGGGGAAGCCGAGTCGTAGCCCCATATAGGGATCACGTCCCTTGATGGTGAGGTAACCACTCTGGTACAACACAGGAATGGGGTCATCATAATCCTCGTTTGTGCTTGTAAGTGTCGACGCACTGACATAAATCTCCTGCAGTTCGCTCAACTCGTAGTCGTTTTGTTGCAATAGCTTGACCAAGAACGTGGGTGTGCCCGTGGCAAACCAATAATCATTGAACGCACCTTTGGCAAACGTGTTGAGCAAGCTGAACGGATTGTAGATACCCACGCTGTTTTGCAGGAAGTGGTAGCCGTCGTATTGCCTGCGCAGCTGTTCGCATGTCTCTTCGTAAGTCATGCCGTTGGCATCGGCAAGCTCATGGATGGAGTTGTCGAAATAGGCATGCAACTCTTGTTCGCTGATGCCGCAGATATCGGCATAATGCGCATCCATGGATACATCGTTCAGGTTGTTCAAGTCACTGAAGATGCTGACGTGGCTGAATTTGCTTACGCCCGTGATGAAAGCGAAACGAATGCAGGCATCCAACGACTTCAGCACAGAGAAGAAGGCTTTCAGCGTATTGCGGTAGGAAGTGTGTAACGTTTCATTGTCGATGGTGGAAAGTAGCGGCTTGTCGTACTCGTCCACCAACACCACCACTTGACTGCCCGTCTGCTGATAAATGTTGCGTATCACGTTGTAGAAACGGGTTTCTGGGGAAAGCGATTTGTCAATGGCTATCCCGTAAGTCTGTTCCCATATCACAAGGTGCTTGTCCAGCTCTTCGTGCAAGGCATTCTCGTCCACGTAATTCTGGGCATTCAAGTCCAGATGAAGCACGGGATACGTCTTCCACTCGGTTTCCAGCTTCTCCATGGCCAGTCCCTTGAACAATTCTTTCCGCCCCAGGAAGTAAGCCTCCATGGTGGAGACAAGCAGGGACTTTCCGAAACGGCGGGGACGGCTGAGGAAATAGTATTTCCCCATCAACGCCATTTGGTAAACAAACGCCGTCTTGTCAACGTAGACGAATCCTCGCTCACGGATGTCGGGGAAACTCTGTATTCCTATGGGGTACTTCATCATGGCTCTGTAAGTTCTTGAGGTCTTAAGTTTTTTGAGTTCATCGACTCTTGCCTACAAAGTTAATGATAAATTTTCATCCAGCAAAGAAAAAGTGGCTTATACTTTTCATAAACAGACCTTATTGGTGCAGCCACACGGTGCGGAGGTATCTGCGCCATACGGCCAGGTGATTGGAGGAATTGGTTTCCCGGCAGATGGCGACGCCAGTCTGGATAAGTTCTTCCGCACCTTGCTCCGGATGGTTGGTGGTGATAGCCATCACGTTGAGTTTCTCATCGCCTACGGGAAAGTCATGGATAGCTTTCACGGGGGAGTCAGGGTCTATCAATACCTTATATAATAGAGGGGCGTAGTTGCGGAAGGAGTCCACCAATCGCTCATGCTGGCTTTGTCCCTCCACCAATTTCTCGTTGGCCTTGCCCGCCGTGAGAAAGTATTCGCCCAGGAACGTGTCCCAGTTGGAGAAAAGCGTGTAGTGGCCGTCTCGCTCCATGAGTCCGAGATGGGCGTAATAGGGAGTGGTCTCCTCTGCGCTGGTCTGTCGGCTAGGGTAGTAGACTTGCTCCGCGATGTTGACTTGCTGGATGAGTTCCGTGAAGTGCGGTCTGGCTTGCCTTCCGTTTCCGTTGTTTTCAAGTCCTGACGTAGGGGTGAGGAAGGGGCGAAGGACTAGTCTGGGGCAGGTGTTTCGCGTATAGCCAGGATGCTCCCGTTCATAGCGGACGAGGTTGAGCAGGAGCTGCGCTTCCTTTCCCGTCAGCTGCGACAGGCGGAGGCTTAACGCCTCTTGGCCTTGCTGGTGAAGCTCTTTGCGGAGGGTCACTAGGGAAGGCTTTGCGGCCAAGCGGTCTATGAGGTCGTAGAGCGTGGGCAGTGTCCGCTCTCCATAGTCACAGCCCTGCAGCATGCCGACGAGCAGGTCGATGGCGCGGGCTTTTTCCGTGCCTAGGGACAGTCGGTCGCCCTCGGCGTTGTGGAGGCGGATGACATGGAGGTCATAGACGTTGGGGTAGGAGACGGTGAGATGGCTGCCCGGTTCGATGCCTTGCACCTGGAACACCAGTCCCTTTTTGCGGCGGAAGCGGCAGATGTAGCCTTCCCGTCCCTCCAGGGGACCGTCGAGTACGCGGACAATCTCATTGGGTTGGTTGTCCTCGTTGGGGTTGAAAGCGTAATCGGTATAGGGCCGCTCCAGTACCACCACCTTGTCGGCGTAGTTGTCATTGAAGTCCATGAACGCCCGCATCTGTTCTTCCGGGATGGTGAACGGTTCGGCTTTCTCGTTTTCCTGCCGTTTGCGTTTGTAGCGCAGGAAGGCATTGGGGTAGCGTTCTTGGAGAAATTCCCGCAACGCGCTTTCCGTGGCCAGCACGAAGACATAGCCGTCGAAGAGGGGGAGCTTGCGCTCTTGGTCACCATGCCGCACGTTGACCGTGGTATGGGTGGGGCAGTAGGCTTCCAGGATGTTGTGGGTGTTTTCCTTCTCGCGGTCGATGAGGCAGCCCAGCTCCCGTTCATGTCCGGGTTGGGTACGGACAAGATACCAATGATAGTCAACGTGGTTGCGCTTGTCTGTCATAAAGTCTTGGCTGGCGAGAAGGTATTCTCTATGTTACCCTCATGGCAATCGCATGAAGGCTAAGAAATACCTCTCCGAACTTGAATCATTACGCCAGGTGTACATAAATAAGGTGTCCCCTAGGGCGTTTTACAATATTCTTTAGGTCTAACGACGGCATTCCGGACGAAACTCAGCGGCAATGGTCCATCGTTGTTATGTGGCGAGAAGAGCGAAGCATCGCGTGCGTCAACGTTTCTATCATCATAACCACAATGTATTGTTAATCAGGTAATTAATTACGCTGGCCGTTTCCCGTTTTATGGCGTGCAACGGCTTTATGATTGCAAAATTACAAAAAAGTATTGAACCGCAAAGGTTTATTCGAAATATTTTTTCTTCTTTCTTCCGATTCTACCCATCATCGGCCACGTGATATCACCAAATATGTAGAGACGCGGCGTGCCGCGTCTCCGTTAGCCGTAAGGCCTTCTCCTGTGGCGATTTTATTCAGCCTTCTTGCTTGCCGAGACGCGGCACGCCACGTCTCTACTGTTAGGCGATGGCAGGTTATGCGCACATGCTGAGATTCGTCGAACGAATGCACCGAACCCCTTGGCGATGTAAGGGAATGATGTCACTGCTGGCTTTTCACTCGCTTGAGGAACCTGTCGGTGAGCCAGCGGCGCACGTCCCATTTCAGCGGCAGGGGAAGCAGGGTGAATCCCCATACCATGACGACCATCAAGGCCGCTACGCCACGCAAGCCGTCGAGTATCTCATAGTGGGGCTTGGAGGCGAGATAGACAGGTTGTGCATTCATGTAGAGATAGGTGTTTTGTCAGTATTAAGCCTCGCGAAGATAAGCATTCCTCGTGAGAAAAAAGAAAAATATTGGAAAAACCGCCCGCAATCTATTCCCGTTTCCGCTCAAATTGTGTAATTTTGCAACCGAAACGAAAAATTAAACTCCATAGAGTATGACCAACCTGAGATTTGAAGCTGTGGCCGAGGCTTCCCACAAGAAGCCGCAAGTAATGAACACACCAAAGGAGCGTCCTTCGGAGCTGTTTGGCAAGAACGTGTTCAACAAGCAGAAAATGTATAAGTATCTTCCCGCTGACGTGTACGAGAAGATGATGGACGTGATAGAGAATGGCGCCCGCCTGGATCGTAGCATCGCCGATGCCGTGGCCAAGGGCATGAAGCAGTGGGCCGACGAGAATGGGGTCACCCACTATACCCACTGGTTCCAGCCGTTGACGGAGGGTACCGCCGAAAAGCATGATGCTTTTATTGAGCATGACGGCAAGGGCGGCATGATAGAGGAATTCTCGGGCAAGTTGCTCGTGCAGCAGGAACCCGACGCGTCCTCATTCCCCTCAGGAGGAATCCGCAACACTTTCGAGGCCCGCGGATATAGTGCGTGGGATCCCACCTCACCTGTGTTTATCATGGACGACACGCTCTGTATCCCCACTATCTTCATTTCTTATACGGGCGAGGCACTCGACTACAAAGCGCCATTGCTGCGCTCGCTCCATGCCGTGAACGTGGCCGCCACCAAGGTATGTCATTATTTTTACCCCGAGGTGAAAAAGGTGATTTCCAACTTGGGATGGGAGCAGGAATACTTCCTGGTAGACGAGAGCCTTTATATGGCACGTCCCGACCTGATGTTGACGGGACGCACTTTGATGGGACATGATTCCGCCAAGAACCAGCAGATGGAAGACCACTATTTCGGTATCGTGCCAGAGCGCGTGCAGGCTTTCATGAAAGACCTGGAGAACCAGGCGCTGGAGTTGGGCATCCCATGCAAGACCCGCCACAACGAGGTGGCACCCAACCAGTTTGAGTTGGCTCCCATCTTCGAGGAAACCAACCTGGCTGTTGACCACAATATGCTCCTCATGTCCCTGATGCAGAAAGTGGCTCGCCACCATGGCTTCCGTTGCCTGCTTCACGAGAAGCCTTTCGGAGGCATCAACGGCAGCGGAAAGCACTGCAACTGGAGCTTGGCCACGGACACGGGCGTGTTGCTTCACAGCCCAGGCAAGAACTCGGTGGACAACCTGCGCTTCGTGGTGTTTATCGTGGAGACGTTGATGGCTGTCTACAAGCACAACGGATTGCTGAAGGCCAGTATCATGAACGCCACCAATACCCACCGACTGGGTGCCAACGAGGCACCTCCTGCCATTATTTCCAGCTTCCTGGGCAAACAGCTTTCAGAGTTGCTAGACATTATAGAGGACACGGACAAGGAGGACGTGTTCAACTTGCAAGGCAAGCAGGGACTGAAGATGGACATCCCCGAGATTCCGGAGCTGTTGATAGACAACACAGACCGCAACCGTACCAGTCCGTTCGCTTTCACGGGCAACAGGTTTGAGTATCGTGCCGTGGGTTCGTCGGCCAACTGCGCCGCTTCCATGATAGTCATCAACACGGCCATGGCCGAGGCCTTGACAAACTTCAAGAACCGCGTAGATGCCCTCATCGCCGATGGCGTGGAGCAGAACGAGGCTATTTTGAAGGTGATACGCAAGGATATCAAGACCTGCAAGCCCATCCGTTTCGACGGCAACGGCTATAGCGAAGAGTGGAAGGAAGAGGCCAAGCGCAGGGGATTGGATTGCGAGACTTCCTGTCCCAAGGTGTTGGAGCGTTACCAAGACGAGGGCAGCATCAAGATGTTTACCGACATGGGTGTGTTGAGCAAGGTGGAGATAGACGCACGCAACGAGGTGAAATGGGAGAACTACACCAAGAAAATACAGATCGAGGCCCGTGTGATGGGAGACCTCTCCATGAACCATATTATCCCCGTGGCCACCCACTACCAGAGCCAATTGGCTAAGAACGTAGAGAACATGATAGATATCTTCGGCGAGAAGGAAGCGCAAAAACTCTGCGAGCGCAACATCAAGATTATCCGCGACATCGCCGAGCGTACCCATAAGATAGAGGTGGGCGTAGAAGAGTTGGTGAATGCCCGTAAGGTGGCCAACAAGATAGAGGATGAGCATCAGAGAGCCATCGCCTATCATGACACCGTGGCTCCCAAGATGGAGGAGATACGTTATGAGATAGACAGATTGGAGCTGACGGTATCTGATGAGTTGTGGACGCTGCCCAAGTATAGGGAGCTGCTTTTCATCATCTAACGGGATATGACATGAAAAGAGCCTTCATACTTACTCTTTGCGCCTTTTTCTGCTTCTGTCACGTGGTGGCCCAGTCCACCATGAGTGACGAGGACATCATGAGCTTCGTGGTCAAGGAAAAAGCCGCTGGCACCAGCAACTCGCAGATTGTGACCAAGCTGATGCAACGGGGCGTGAGCGTGACGCAGATGCAACGGTTGCGGAGGGAGTATGAGAGTGGAGGACTGGATGCCTTGGGAAATCCTGGCGGAAAAGTGAAGGCGAAGGACTCCCGCCTGCGCACCAACGAGAAGGTAGGGGCGACCGACACGAAAACACGCAAGGAACTGAAAGAAGAGGGCAACCTGACCAGCTATCGCATGAAAGACTTGGAGGGCAGGAGCCGGGTTTATGATGAAGACAGCCCTGAATTCCTGGCCTATCAAAATGAGTTGCAAGCTTTCGTTCCCGACTCCATGCTCATGCTCAAGATGTTGCTGAAGGAAAAGAAGGATCGGAAGAACAAGGTGTTTGGCAGGGATATTTTCAATAACGAAGAGCTTTCTTTCGAGCCAAACATGAACATCGCCACCCCGCAGGATTATCGTCTGGGACCAGGGGATGCCGTGATAGTGGATGTCTATGGCGCGTCACAAGACTCATTTGAAAAGACCGTAAGTCCCGAGGGAGAGATAACCATAGAGGGTTTCGGCCCCGTCTCCGTGGGTGGCCTTACGGTGGAACAGGCCAACAGGCGGCTGCGCAACACGCTGGGAAGGCGCTATAGCAGTAGCCAAGTGAGGCTCACCGTGGGGCAAACCAAGACCATCTCCGTCAACGTGATGGGCGAGGTGAAAACACCGGGCACCTATACGCTTTCGGCTTTCGCCACTGTTTTCCATGCCCTCTACATGGCGGGTGGAACCAATGACCTTGGTACGTTGCGCGATATCAAGGTGTATCGCGACAGCAAATTGGTGAGTCGGGTGGACATCTATGACTATATCCTGAACGGAAAGCTCACAGGCAATGTGCGGTTGGGTGCCAATGACGTGATAGTGGTTGGGCCATACGACTGTCTGGTGAAGGTGGACGGAAAGGTGAAGCGCCCCATGATATACGAGATGCGCAAGGACGAGAGCCTTGCCTCGTTGTTGAAATACAGTGGCGGTTTCGCCAGCGACGCTTATACCAAGTCGGTGCGCGTCATCCGCAAGACAGGCAGGGAATATGCCGTGTTTAACGTGGACGAGTTTGATTTCGCGTCTTTCCGTGTAGCCGATGGAGACTCCGTGAGCGTGGACTCCATCTTGCCCCGCTATGAGAACACCGTGGAGGTGAAGGGTGCCGTATTCCGCCCTGGTCTCTACCAGATGGGAAACCAGATAAACAGCGTGCGTTCCCTGATTGAGTACGCGGATGGACTCACCGAGGAGGCTTTCACCGCCCGTGCCGTGATGCATCGCATGAAACCTGACCGCACCCTGGAGGTATTGAGCGTGGACGTGGAGGGCATCCTCAACGGGACTTCGCCCGATATCCCCCTGCGGGAGAATGACGTGCTCTTCATTCCCACCAAGCAGGAGATGGCCGTGGAGCGCACCATCACCATAAGGGGCGAGGTGATGCATCCTGGTGTGTACAAGTACGCAGACAACGAGACCGTGGAGGACTTTATCCTGCAAGCGGGCGGATTGACCGAGAAGGCCTCCGTGATGAAGGTGGATATCTCCCGTAGAGTAGGCAATCCTTACGCCACCGAAGTGGACAGTGTCATTGGAGAATATTATTCACTGAAGCTCAAGGATGGCTTCGTGATAGACGGCAAGCCAGGTTTCGTGTTGATGCCCTTCGATGAGGTGTATGTCAGGAAAAGCCCTGGCTATAATGAGTTGCAGAACGTGGAAATAGCGGGTGAGGTGATGTTCGCCGGTACCTATCCGCTTACCAGGCGAGGTTCTCGTCTCTCTGACCTGCTGAAGGCTTCTGGCGGACCAACTCCACACGCCTATATCAAAGGGGCGAAACTTTTGCGCAAGCCCAACGAGGTAGAGAAAGAGCGCATGGAGGCAGCCTACCGCATCGTGAAACAGCAGGAACAGCGGAACCTGATGGAGATGGCCGTCAAAAGCAACAACGCCACGGCGGTATCGCAGATGGCAGAGCAGAATAAGGAAGCTGAACTAGAGAAATTCAAGGTGCCCGAGTTCTTTCCTGTGGGCATAGACTTGGAGGCGGCATTGGAAAAACCTGGTAGTGACGCGGACATGGTGCTTAGGGAAGGCGACAGGTTGGTGATACCGCAATACAATGGTACGGTGAAGGTAAATGGCGCCGTGATGTATCCTAACACCGTGGCTTACAAGAAAGGCAAGAAAGCCAAGTATTATATAGACCAGGCAGGCGGTTTCGCCGGCGATGCCAAGAAGAGCCGCGCCTATATCATCTATATGAATGGCGAGGTAGCCCAAGTGGCGAAAGGTGGCAAGATACAGCCTGGATGCGAGATAGTGGTGCCCACCAAGTCGGCCACTCGCATGAGTCCCGCCGAGATTATCAGCATAGGCACAGGCTTTGCCAGCATAGCTACCATGATAGCGACCATTGCCAATATCTTGAAGTGATTTAGTCCAAACGATTTTTGGGAAGGGCTTCGAAGAATTCCAGAAAAGCTTTCCCGCGGAACTACCTTTACGTTTTAGCCGTTTTTTACGGCCAGGGCGTAAAGGTAGTCGCTTATGCGGTTGACGTAAGCTATAATGTCTTTTGGCAGGGGATATAGGCGTGAGAGCGTGACGAGGCGACGCTCGCAAGTGCGGGTCTTGGCACGAGCCAGGTGAAGAAGAGCCTCCAGGGGGTTACCGCCTGGCAGGAGGAAGCGGAAAGCCGCATCTCCCATGGCGTGGTCGATAGCCCGTTCCAACTGTTGCGTCTCTTCAGCCATAAGGCAAGCTGGTTCTTGCGGACTTGCCCCTGCGATGACGGCCATTATGCGGGTGACGCACTCTTGTATATGGCGCAGGTTTTCAATAGTTGCCTTGTCGTTAGGATAATGGGCTATGACCAGTCCCAACAGGGCGTTCAGTTCGTCCAGTTGGCCATTAGTTTCTACGCGGATGTCGTCTTTGGGAACCCGTTCTCCGTGGAGCAGGCTTGTCTGCCCTTCGTCTCCCTGTTTGGTGTAGATGTGTTTTGGGGTCATGCTTGTTAGATTTAGCGTATGAGATAAGTTGTCAGCGGCGATGGCGTAATATGACATGCAGGATGACGGGCGCTCCCACGAGAGGAGTCACCACATTGAGCGGCAGGATGCCACCCTCTGGCGGTAGCGAGCAGGCCAGGTTGCAAAGCAAGGCGATGACCGCTCCCATGAGCATGGAGGTTGGCAGGAGTGTGGCATGATTGTCCGTGCGCCACAGCATGCGGGCAATGTGTGGCGTGGTCAGGCCTATGAAAGCGATAGGGCCGCAATAGGCGGTGGTGACAGCCGTGAGCAGTCCTGCCAGCGAGAGCAGTTGCAATCGCAGGCGGCGGGTTCTGGTTCCCAGGTTGAGTGCGTAGACTTCCCCCAGGAGCAGGGCATTGAGTGATTTCACCCTGGTTAATGACAGTAGGATGCCCGTTACCGTGAGCAAGACGAAGAGGGGCATTTGTTCAAACGGAACGTTGGCGAAACTCCCCATGCCCCATATCATGTAAGACTTCACGCCTTGGGCACTGGCCATGAAATTGAGCAACGATACCACGGAACTGGCCATGTAGCCTACCATTAGGCCTACGATGAGCAGCATCACGGCGTTTCTCACCAGCGTGGAGAGAAAGAGGATGAGCGCGGTTACCGCCATGGCTCCAATGAACGCAGCCGCCAATATCGCCACGTGTCCGCCTAAAGGAAGATTGGCGGCTCCCAGGATTCCTCCTCCCAAAGGAAGCATGACCAAGGCCACGGCTAAGCCCGCTCCGCTGTTGATGCCAAACACGTCGGGGCCGGCAAGGGGATTGGCGAAGGCGGTTTGCAACATCAGTCCGCTCGCGGCAAGGGAACTTCCCGCCAACAAGGCTGCTACGGCCTGCGGCAGGCGTGAGCGCAGAATGATAAAGCGCCAGGATTCCCTCACGCTCTCGTCACCCCGCAGCGTGGCCATAGCCTCTTGAAAGGGGATGTCGACAGACCCTATCAACAGGTTGGCCATGAAGAGAGCCAATAGGGCGAGCGCTCCCAATAACGTGAAGAGGATTCGTTTATTCATGGAGCCGACGGAAATAACGGAGCTTGCCAGGCAAGGCGCCAGGATGGGACAACAGGATGAAATCCCTGAGCAAGTGCTCTGGATGGAAAGCCTGCTCCTCAAAGAAAAGGGTGGAGTTCACCGGACAGGCGTATACTTCCCCTTGCTGGAAAGCCTTCAGGCTGGCGTATCCCGCATACTCCTCCAGGAGCCAACGGCGGCTCAGTGGGTCATTGTCGTTCACCTTGAAAGCCCAAACGTCTATGCTGTCGGCTTGCTCCAGGACTTGCTCGGGCGAGAGGGGCAGTGATCCTGCATGTGTGTCATGGGCGAAAGGATAGGTCGCATGGGCATCGGCAAGCAGTTGGCCTATGGTGCTTTGCCCACCAGGACAATACCATACGCTTCCCGTCTTGCGTTCAGTGAGCAGTGACCTGCCTTTGGGTAATCGCCGCGCTTGGGCGCGGAGGCCTTGGTAGATGGAGTCCACTCGATGGAACAACGAGTCCGCTTCTCGCGTTTTCCCCGTCAGCCTGCCATAGAAGCGCATCCATTCCGCCCGCCCCAATGGAGATGTCTCCATGTAATCTGCCAACAGAAGCAACGGGATGCCTGTTTGGTTCAATCGCTCATAGTGGGCATCTTGAAAAGGGGAAACCAAGAGGGCATCCGCCTTGATGTCCACGATGCGCTCCACGTCGGGGGATAGTGAGCTGCCGCAATCCACAATCTTTCCATTCCCTTTTATCCAGGCCAGGTTGTTGAAAGGTTTGTCGCAGACACCCGCCACACAGTTTTCCGCGCCCAATTCCTGGAAAAGGGCGCAATGGGCCGAGGTGAAGACCACGGCCTGGCGCAAGGGCACTCTCACCACGCTGACCCCTTCGCCCCAAGGAGATTGCTTTACCAGGGAGTCACCCTTGGCTCCCCTCGTCACCAGGGCGTAACGAGCCAATGTCTGTCCGGGATGCCAAGGGTCGCGGATATCTACCCTGGTATATCCCGGATGTTCTATGGTGAGAAGTAAAGACGCATGGGCATAGCGCAACGTGTCACCTCCCTTGCTCGCCGGGGTGGAACCGCTTGTTCCACCACAACCATTGAGCAGCAGTGACATGCTGGCTATGAAGAGTAGCAGGTATCGCATGGGTCAGCTGGAAACGGACTTGATTAGTCTTCGAAAACTATTTTGCGGGGGCACTGCCCGTAAGAGGAAAAGCTGCCTACGTAGTTCCCTTGGCGGTCAAAATGGTATACGGCTCCGTCACCCGAAACGAAGTTTGTGGTAAGCACGTAGATATGCCCCGTCTCGTCATTGACGCTTAGACCATATACACTTGCGCTTGCCAACTCCGCGGGAGCGTTCTTCAAGAAGTCGCGGTTGATGTTGCCTGTGCGGAAATCATAGGTATAGAACTCCGTGGTGTTGGTATAGGGGTAAGAAGAATAATCGGTCTGGCAGTTGACCACGTAGAGCGTTCCGTTTTCCGCGGCGATGTTGGTGCCTTTTCCTATTTCTTTATATGTGTCGGTAGCGGGGTTGAACACGGCCACGGGATAGGTGTAGTCGGGGTATTCTCCTCCATAGCCCTGTATGGCGAGGTATCCGTCGGTCTCCACGATAGCTTGCGGATTGTCGAAGATGGTGACATGGCGGTCGAGTTGGAAGTCTCTCTCGCGGATGACGGAAAGGCGGTTATCTTTGCCCCAACCAGAGTTCACGCAATAGATGTATCCGTTCTCTTCCACGATTTGCTCGGGATTGTCACCTACTTTCACTTGACCCACGATGCTCATGTCCATGGTATTGACCTTCACCACGTAACCTCCATATGTGGTCACGTAGAGGAATCCGTTGTCGGTCGCCATGTAGCGAGGCTGTCCCAAGTCGCTTCTGTCGCTCAAGGAGAGGCGGCCTATTTCTATGCCTACACCATTGAGTTTGGCGACATAGTTAGAACCGTATACGGCGAGGTAGAAGTAGCCGTCCTCTTCTATCAAGTCCTGGCCTGTGTCACCGATGTTCTTCTCGTTTTGGGTTTGGTAAAGGTCATGGGCGTAGGGCTTGTCCGTGAGATAATCAAAATAGGTGATGGTGGCGTTGTTGAGCCCATAGGAACCTTCGTTCAGGATAAAGCCCCTGGTGGAAGCCATCTCTATCTTGGAGCCTTGTTGCATGGGGTCCCAAGGAGTGTCGTCATCTTCGCAGGCCGTGAAGCCCGTGGTGAGTGTCAAGCCGCAGAGCGCGGCGTACAGGTAGTTTCTTTTCTTCATGTTCATGTTCGTTTGGTTTTGGGTTACTATATATATAATGTGTATATGCGGACTAGATGGTCAGCGTGGCTGATACTTCCCACGCCCTTCCTGGCATAGGGTAATATTTCACCACCTCATATTGCTCGTCGGTGAGGTTGCGCAGGGTGGCTTGCAAGTCAAATTTTACATCTTTCCAGCGGAAACTCCTGGACAGCGAGAGGGTGTGTTCCCAATAGGGAGCCAGGCGGTAGGCGGATGTCTGTTGTTGCAGGCAGTATCGTTCTCCACTGGCCAGCAGACTATATCCCAAGTTTGCCCAAGGCGTTTTCAGGGTCAATGACCCATTGCCTGTATGTTGGGGTGTATAGGGTATTTGCTGTTTGTAGTAGCTGGCGGACTTGTCCGTGATATCTTCCGCCCGCAGCAGGCTGTAGGCTCCCGTGAGCAAGAGGCTCATTTGGTTGCCCATCGCCAGCTCGGCGGCTAGATTGACGTTGAGGCCAAACATCCTCACCCTGCCAAAGTTGGCCATTTTCCATACGTAGAGCGTGGGGAAAGCCACAATCTTGTCTTTCACGTCGTTGTAGAATCCATCTACGCTCAGCGACAAGTAACGCGTGAACGGGAATGGCTGCCCTTGCCATGCGATGCCCACGTTGTATTCCTTGGCCACTTCGGGCTTCAGGCCTACCGTGCCCGTCTGGTGATAATACAGGTCATTGAAGGTAGGCACACGGAAAGTATGTTTGAGCATGGCTCTGATATAGAGCGCTTCGTTGGGCAGCAATCGGTAGGAGAGCGAGAGGGTGGGAGAGAGCCGCTTGCGGTCTTGTGGCTTTTCGCCCTGTTCCACGTCTTCCGTTATGTAGGTGGCCACTATGCTGCCCATGATGTCCCATCTGGCGGGATTATATCGGGCGGTCAACGCGGTGAGCGAGGTATATCGCTTGGGCTGCGGTGGCCGCTGGGCGTTGGAGCGTAGGTCGCCATATATCAAGTCCTCGGCCAGCGAGAGGGACAGGTTGGGTAGGGGCTCCCACCCGATGGTAGCCGATGCGTAGTATTCGTTTTGCCTGTTTATTTCCGCGAGTTGTCCGTCTGGGTATTTCGCGTTTATGTCTATGTATCGGTTCCAGGAGTGGGTGTATTTCAGGTGTGCGCTCAGTTGCCATTGTCTTGTGAACCGTTTCCTGAAGCTGGCCTGCAGGAAGAAGTCCTCGTCCCAGAGCCTTTCCCGTGCCGTGGCGTTATAGAGAATGACCGAGCCAGGCAATCCCCTGCCTGAGTAAAACCAGTAGCCTTTCACGTTCAGCTCCCCATCTCGAAGGGAGTGGTAGAGGTTGGCTTCCGCCCGCCACGTATAGATGTCGGAGTTGAGGCGGTGTTCCCGTGAGGTCTCGCTGCCGTTGACAAGGGTATAGGGATAGTCTCCGTCGGCCGTCGTGTAGTCCGCTTGTATGGAGAGGCTTGTTGAGTCGGCCAGCCGTTGCCAATAGCGCAACGAGGGGTTGAGCAGTCCGAAGGAGCCTCCCCTTATTTTCGCCCATAGGGCATAGGGGCGGCTTTGGGCATCGAAGTGAGGTCTCTCGGTCTCTATATAGAGCACGCCCGCCGATGCCAGGTGGCGTGCCGTCTGCATCAGGTCGCTGTTGTCGCCAACGGCCAGTGACAATGATTGCACGTTGTCCAGCGAGTAGCGTCCCAGGTCTATCTGTCCCGCTTGGGTATTGCCGATGGTTACCCCGTCATAGCTCACGGCGGTGTGCTGCGCGCCAAATCCCCTGATGGAAACCGTCTTCACGCCGCCTATGCCTCCGTAATCCCTCACGTTGGCGCCCGCAAAGCGTTTCACGGCGGCCACCATGTCGGTAAGCCCCAGCTCCTTTAGCTCGGCTTTCCCCATCACTTGTATGGGCTTGCCCGCCGAGATGGCCTTCCTCACGCGGGAAGCCACCACGGTGATACCCTCCATTTGGCGTGGGTTTACCAAAGTGGAATCTGTGTCAATAGGCGTTGCCGACGCGTGGAGCGAGCAGGCACAGCCTAGCGCGATAAGCGTTAATTTCCTCATAAGACACGTTTTCATCACCCTCCTCGGGGTTGCTGACAACAAGCGCGCGACGGCAGGTCTTCTGACTTCACTGTCTCTTTCCCCTGTATGCGTGGGGTGGATAAATCGGCAAACGGCCTTCCCGAATAAAGTGTCAGTGGCCAAGTGCTTGCCTCGTTGGACAGTTTACAGCAGCGGGACTGTACAGGAATCTCACCTGTTTCCCTTTTTAATCATGGGTATGAACCAATCGCAGTCGCGAATTTACGGCTTTTCATTGAGAAAAGGGCATTTTCTTTCGATTAAATTTGAATAATCAATAAAAATATGTAACTTTGCCCCATAATGTGACTGAATCGTATTACTAACTTATTCATATAAATGGAAAGCAATGAAAAGAAGCCGCTAACGGGCGTGCTCAACATGCGTCAAGGAATCCTTTTCCTTGCCACGACACTTATCACCATCTTGATATGGAACTTGCCCTTGGACTTTTTTGGCATTGAGGGACTTACTGTGGTGCAGCGCAGGGTAATCGCTATCTTCGTGATGGCCGTGTTGCTCTGGATTACGGAGGCGATTCCTTCGTGGGCCACTTCGGTGTCTATCATATTCCTCTTGCTTTTCTGCGTCTCCGACTCCTCGTTCAACTTCATGCAGGGCACGGAGGGCGAGTATGGTAAGTTGCTCGATTACCAAGGTATCATGGCTTGCTTCGCCGACCCCACCATCATCCTGTTCCTGGGCGGCTTCGTGATGGCCATCGCCGCCACCAAGTCGGGACTTGACGTGCTGATGGCGCGCAAGCTGATAGCTCCCTTTGGCAAGAAATCGGAGAATGTGTTGTTGGGCTTCCTGCTCATCACGGGCCTCTTCTCCATGTTTATCAGCAATACTGCCACCGCCGCCATGATGCTCACATTTCTCACTCCGGTCTTCAAGGCGTTGCCCGCCAACGGCAAGGGAAGGGTGGCCTTGACCATGGCCATTCCCATTGGAGCCAATTTGGGTGGCATGGGAACGCCTATCGGTACTCCTCCCAACGCTTTTGCCTATAAGGTGCTCAATGACCCCACGGGCATGGACTTGGGCGTGACTTTCGCCGACTGGATGATGGTGATGGCACCCATGGTGATTGTGATGCTCGTCGTGGCCTGGATAGTAGTGAAAACTTTCTTCCCCTTTACCCAAAAGACCATAGAACTGAAGATAGAGGGCGACGTGAAGCACAATTGGCGCACCAACGTGGTGGCCGTGACCATTATCCTCACCATCCTGCTTTGGGTGTTTGGAAAGCAGGTGGGCATCAACGCCAACACTGTGGCCATGCTGCCCATAGCCGTGTTCGCCTGCACGGGCGTGATTACGGCCAAGGACTTGCAGACCATAGATTGGGCAGTCATTTGGATGGTGGCCGGTGGATTTGCCTTGGGTATGGCCATGAATGGCACTGGCTTGGCGGAGAGCGCCGTCAAGAGCATTCCCTTTGCCGAGTTCAATCCTTTTGTCATCATGATTGTGTCGGGATTGGTATGTTTCACGTTGAGCAATTTTATCAGCAATACGGCCACGGCGGCCTTGCTTATTCCCATCCTCTCCGTGATATGCGCCGGTATGGGCGATAAGCTGGACGGCATCGGCGGTCCCTCTACTATTATAATAGGTATAGCCGTGGCGGCTTCTTGCGCCATGACGCTCCCCATCTCTACGCCTCCCAACGCCATCGCCTATTCCACGGGACTCATTAAGCAAAGCCAAATGGCCAAGGCGGGACTCATCGTGGGGCTGATATGCCTGGTGATAGGCTATGCCGTGCTCATCACGTTCTGCAAACTGGGCGTGCTGTAAGAAATAATAACCCTTACCTTTCGTATGAAAAAAAAGATAGTCATTGGCATAGACGTGGGCATCTCCACCACCAAGATAGTAGGCATCGACGAGAAAGAGATGGTGATTAGCCCCATTCGCATCAAGGCCACGGATCCTATCACTTCCCTCTATGGCGCTTTCGGCAAGTATCTGCACGACAACCGCATCAAGTTGGAGGAGGTGGAACACGTGATGCTCACGGGCGTTGGTTCAGGTTACATAGACGAGAACATCTATGGATTGCCCACTTCCAAGAGCCAGGAGTTTGTCGCCGACGGCCTGGGAGCCCGCTACGAGAGCAAGCTGGACCGCATGATAGTGGTCAGCATGGGAACAGGCACCAGCTTGGTGAAGGTGGACGGTGATGATATCCAGCACATAGGCGGAATAGGCATCGGCGGCGGCACGCTGCAAGGCTTGAGCCGTATTATGCTCAAGACCGATGACGTGATGCAGATAGCCGATCTCGCCAAGACGGGTGACATATCGAAGATTAATCTCTTGATACGCGACATCAGTGCCAAGCCCCTGCCAGGATTGCCCATGACGGCTACGGCTAGCCTTTTCAGCAATGCCAAGGCCAATGCCTCCCGCGAGGATATAGCTTGCGGGCTTATCTTCATGGTCTTGCAGTCCATAGGCTCTGGCAGCATCCTTTCCAGCCTGGGCAGCGGCATCAAGGACTTTGTCTTGATAGGCAATCTCACGCTTTTGCCCCAATGCCGAGAGGTCTATCCCGCCATGGAGAAACTCTACCGCGTGCGCTTCCGTATTCCCAAGTACAGCGAGTTTTGTACGGCTATAGGCGCGGCTATCGATTATATCCGTAATCACCGACATTAATTCTATGATACGCAAGTGTTTGTTGGCCATGGCTCTGCTGTGGCTTTGTGGCGAGATATCACTCGCCTCCGCTCCCGCTGCCGACGGGCAGGGAGCGTTTTTTACGGGCAAGTATCGCAACCTCTTGGTGGAACGGCTGGAACTTTCCCAGGAGCGAACAGACGAGAGGATAGCCCAGATATGGCACCATTTCTTTGAGGACGAACAAAACAAGGTCTACTTCGAGCCTGATGACTCCACGGCCTATATCCTGGATACAGGCAATGAGGACGTGAGGACTGAGGGCATGTCTTATGGCATGATGATCTGCGTGCAGCTCGACAAGCAAGCGCAGTTTGACAGGCTTTGGCGATGGGCCAAGACCCACATGCGCCACGATGACGGTCCTTGGAAGGGCTATTATGCTTGGCAATGCACGCCCCAAGGCCAGCACATAGGCCATAACACCAGTTGCGCCAGCGATGGGGAGGTCTATTTCATCACCGCCCTCTTCTTTGCCTCCCATCGGTGGGGCGACCAAGGAGCCTTCAACTATGAACAGGAGGCGCAACGCATCTTGCGTGACGTGATGTCGAAAGACGGTTCCCAGGGCGTGGTCAACCTGTTTGACCGTGACACCAAGCTCATCACTTTTGTGCCCAATGGCTATGATGCCACCTATACGGACCCCTCCTATAACCTGCCGGCCTTCTTTGAGCTATGGGCCAGGTGGACAGACTCCAACAAGGAATTCTGGCAAGAGACCCCGCAAGCGGCCAGGCAGTTGCTGGCCAACGCCTCCCATCCCGTGACGGGGCTTTTCCCCGACTATTCCGCTTTCGACGGCTCCGCCTTCCAACCCAACTGGAAGAAGGACTACGATGCCCGCCGCTATCAGTTTGACGCTATCCGTTGCGCCATGAACATTGGCATGGATGCCCATTGGTTCGGTACGGACAGGGAGCGGCAGGCCGCTATGGTAGACCGCTTGCTCCGTTTTTTCAAGCAAGACAACTTCGCCCACGGGCAATTCAACCTGGACGGCTCCCAGCCTACGGGTGACTACGGAGCGGGCATGGCTGGCGCTAACGCCGTGGCCTTGTTCGCTTGCCCCGACCATCCATTGGTCCAGGAGTATCTGCGCAGGCTGTGGGAAGTGCCTTTGCCCACAGGTAAGTTCCGTTACTATACGGGCATGGTCTATATGTTGTCCATGCTCCACGTCACGGGCAACTTCAGGGTGTGGTAAAGTCCTTTTGTTTCTCCGTCGATAGGGGTGTCGTGATAGGGAGACTGAGAGGTGGTAGCGCATGCTTGCGCATCTTTTTTCGCAAAAAAGTGGCGAAAAGTTTGGTTATATGATAAAATAGCAGTACCTTTGCACTCGCAATTCGGAAACGAGTGCTTTTGGGCACCCTTAGCTCAGTTGGTAGAGCAACTGACTCTTAATCAGTGGGTCTAGGGTTCGAATCCCTAAGGGTGTACCAGGAAAAGTAGGCGAGTGGACAAGGATTGCGGTGAGCACCCTTAGCTCAGTTGGTAGAGCAACTGACTCTTAATCAGTGGGTCTAGGGTTCGAATCCCTAAGGGTGTACCAGGAAGAGAAGCTTGTTTCAGGCTTCTCTTTTTGTTTATGTGTTTTGTGATTCAGCCGTGGTATCAAGGTAAATTCTTTCAATTTTTCCTTTTAATTCATCGAGCTCATGAATATACCTTCATGTTGTTGGAAGTGCAGTATCCTTTTCAGTACCAGCTAAGTGGTACTGGAGTTTCACTTAGCTGGTACTGGAGTTTCATCTAGTTGGTACTGCAGTTTCAGTTAACTGGTACAGGGAGGGTACTATAGCTTTGTAGAAAAGGTTGGCTATCTTAAACTTATTTCATTCCTGATCGCTCACCGCAGGAACCTACCGCGAAAGAAGAAAAGGAAAAGAAAGCTTGGGGGCTTGGCATTGGGGGCTGTGTTCCTGTCCAGCCGTGCCGGTTTCAGCGATTTTAATCAATTTGACGGAGGCTACGCTTTTGACCTGACCTTGAACCATGCGGTATGGGGGGTAGCATTTACGCGGCTCGTGAGTTGAACAAGCATTTCCATCTTGATTTCCAAGGTAACGTGGGAATGGCCAGCAAGTCCCTCGATGGCAAGCAGAATCGGGGGCAATGCACGCAGAGGCGACCGAAAGGTAACTGTTGAGAGAATTTCGAATATGGATTATTGGAATGAGATCCGATAGTGCGTTGTATTCAGGTCGCCAGTATCAACCGCGCATATAGAAGACTTCCCGACTATGTGCGCGGTTTTATATTTTTCCCAAATCACGTTAAGTTATTTCCGTGGCTCGGTGTGTTTAGTCACGTAGCGCATAGGTGACCGTGGTGACGACGCGCACTTTCTTGACATAGGGCGTGTTGGGGTCTCTGTCTTCTATAGAGAACTGCCCCTGCGTGGCGCTTCTTATCTTTCCGAGCTTGCTGTCGCTGTTCTCCGCGAACTGCCTTGCGGTTTGCTCCGCGTTCTTGATGGCTTCCTGCATCATGGCGGGTTTCATCTTCTGGAAAGAGACGTATTCGTAGCTTACCTGATTGCTGTATCCCCCGTCCACGACGGCCACTCCTTGCTTGAGCAGCTCTCCTTGGCGGGCGATGATGCTTCTTACGAGTTTCACGTTGGCGGACGTGACGGTGATCGTTGAGGTGATGTTGTAGCGATAGTCGTGTTCCCTGCTTGCGTATTGATCGGCACTCATGTCGATGACCACGGGTGCGTTGACGCTAATTTCCTCCTCCTTGATACCGTTTTGCTTTAGGAAGGTTTTCACTTTCTGGGTCGTGGTGTTGATTTTCCCGTAAAGGGTGGGTAGGTCGTTGCCCAGTTCCTTGGTGGGGATGGGCCATGTCACCTTGTCCGCTTCCACTTCCCGTTCCGACAATCCTTTTACGGTGACATTGCGGTTTTTGTTGGTGAAGTTGTCCATTCCCGCCTTGATGAAGCCACCCAGCGTTATCAAGCCTATGGCGATAAGCGCTGCCTCAATGATTCTGTGTCGCATATGGGTGATGTTTTAAAAGATGAATGATATTCGCGAAGTTAGCGCGCTTTCCTGAAAATCACAAGCGAACGCCTGGAAATATTTCTCTCCGCAGGGCGGAAAAAATGTCCTGTTTCAGCGCATGTCATGGATAGGGGAGCTGCATGAGCGAAAGGCCAGGGGAAGAATGTTTGCGGAAAAGGCGGTAGTTTTGGTTAAAATAAGAGAAAGTCATACGGGTATGAGATATATTTCGTATCTTTGCCTTACTGACAGAGACAGAAAACAGATGGATGCAGATAAAATACAAGCGAAGCCTGGCACTGGGCGCGAGCGGCAGATATATCAGGCGACCATTGTGGGAAGCGTGGTCAACTTCGTGTTGCTGCTGTTTAAGTTCTTCGCGGGTATCGTCGGGCATAGCGCCGCGATGCTGGCGGACGCTGTCCACTCGCTATCTGACTTCGTGACGGATATCATCGTGCTGGTGTTTGTGAGGCTTTCCTCGAAACCCGAGGACGCCAGTCATGACTATGGGCATGGCAAATACGAGACCTTGGCCACGGCTATCATCGGTATCTGCCTATTTTTTGTGGGGCTGGGTATCTTGTGGAACGGAGCCCATTCTATTTGGCTCGTTATTCATGGTGCCACGCTGCCCGCGCCAGGCATGCTGGCCTTGATAGCCGCCTTGGTGTCTATCGCCTCCAAGGAGATCCTCTATCAATACACGGTCTACGTGGGGCGCAAGGCCAAATCGCAAGCGGTGGTGGCCAATGCATGGCATCATCGCAGTGACGCGTTCTCTTCCGTCGGTACGGCCTTGGGCATTGGTGGAGCCATTTTGCTGGGCGACGCGTGGAGGGTGTTGGATCCTATAGCTGCTGTTGTTGTCAGCTTCTTTATCATGAAAGTGGCTGTGCAGCTGTTGGTGCCCTCACTGAACGAGTTGCTGGAAAAATCTCTGCCCGCCGATGTGGAAAACAGGATAGTGGAGATAGTCCTTTCCTATCCAGGCGTGGCTTCTCCCCACCACTTGCGCACCCGCCGCATCGGCAACAGCTACTCCATCGACCTGCACGTGCGCATGGACGGCAGTCTGTCGCTGAACGAAGCCCATCGGCGTGCCACGCTCATAGAAAGCAGCTTGCGCGAGGAGTTTGGAAGCGGAACGTATATCTATTTGCATGTGGAGCCGTTTAAATAAGACAAGGTATATTCCTACTATATCGCAGTTAACTTTATTACTAACCCCAAAAACCAAACATTATGAAAGAATTAAAGGGAACAAAGACGGAGAAGAACCTGCAGGAAGCCTTTGCGGGTGAGTCAATGGCGCGCAATAAGTATACTTATTACGCCTCCAAGGCAAAGAAAGACGGTTATGTGCAGATAGCCAATATCTTCGAGGAGACAGCCGCCAACGAGAAAGAGCACGCGAAGATGTGGTTTAAGCTATTGCATGATGGCGAGGTGCCTGGTACGCTCGCCAACTTGGCAGATGCGGCAGCCGGAGAGAACTATGAGTGGACAGACATGTATGAGCGCATGGCCAAGGAGGCCGACGAGGAAGGCTTCCCCCAGATAGCCGCCAAGTTCAGGCTGGTGGGCAAAGTGGAGAAAGAGCACGAGGAGCGTTATCGCAAGCTGTTGAAGAACATCGAGGACGAGGTGGTGTTCTCCCGTGACGGTGACGTGATATGGCAGTGCCTCAATTGCGGCCATATCGTTATCGGCAAGAAGGCCCCGAAGATTTGTCCCGTATGCGACCATCCCCAGAGCTACTTCCAGCTGAAGCCCGAAAACTATTGATTATTGCAGGAGTGTCATGTGCTTCAAGGAGTGTCCTCCCCAAGAAGCGTCGTTGGCATAACGGAAACCAACCCGTGTGTAGAGTTTCTCTGCGCGCGGGTTTTCCTTGTCCACCAAAAGGCCTATGGTGTGGAAGCCTTCCCGCAGGGCTTTGTCGGCCATGGCTTGCAGCAATGCCGAGGCCACGCCTTTGCCCCTGAAGCGGCTGTCTACGCAGATGCTGTCTATGTAGTATTCTCCCGCTTGGGTCTCGTCTGCCATGCCGCTGTGGTCCATCTCCAGTTCCTCGCGCGCTTCTTCCAGGAAAGCTTGGCGCAGCTGGCGCAGCTTTCCGCCGTCATAAGCCACGCAACATCCCATCATCTCGCCGCTCTCGTCAATGGCCACCAATGTGTTGAGGTAGCTATACTGGCTGTCTTCCCGCCCAACGAGCTTTGTCATCATGCGGTGGAAGTCGGCTAGCGTGTGATGCTCGCCCGCGAAATATTGGCAACACTCATGGTTCATGGCCTCCATGATGAGGGTAGCGATGGTGGAGGATTGGTCTTTGCTGGCTGGAATGATATTCATAGGTTATCTAAAAGCTTTATTAATAATGTGTGAGAATGAACTGTTATAGTATTTCACCATGCCCCATGCCAACAACGCACTGAGCAGGGCACGATGGTTGACGGACATCTTGCTGGCGTATTCTATCCTGCTCACAATCATCTGCGGGCATCTGTCGGCCCAGTCGCGGAAATGCTTGTCAGGTTGGAACGAGGCGGTGAATTCGTTGAGCAGGCTCAGGTCGAAGTCTTTGGCTATGACGCCCGCACCGCTCAACGAGGCGTCGTATGCGTTGCAGTCCTGTTCTATATGGGCAGGCACCATCATGACGGGCTTGCCAAGATACATCGCTTCGCAAACTGACTCAAATCCCGCCGTGGTGGCATAGCCCTTGCTGCCAGCCAACGACTGCAAGAAAGCGGAGTCGCTCAACTGGTGGAACGTCAAGGTGTCGTCTACGTGAGTGGTCTCGGCCGCGTCTTTCTTGTCCCAGAATATATTGAGGGGCGTTTCTGGATGTAGTTGGTGCCATTGCATGATGCTCTTTCCGTAGCCGGCGTTCACCATGTAGCCGTGCAGGTAGTTGCCCGTGGATGGTTTCAGTTCTCTTACTTCGCTTCTCAACAAAGGGGGCACCACGTGGATGCGGGCTTTCTCGTCGTTCTCCATTTCCCTGAAAGAAAGAGCCAGTCTTTCCGTGGCTCCCATGGCTGTCCAGCGGGTGAACAGCCGCAACAGGAATAGACTTACGGGCTGGCTTTTCGGCAGCGTGAAGTCTTTGTGCAAGAAGAGGTATTGATGGCCAATGCTCACTTGAGGAACGCCAGGTTTGAAAAGCAGGTAAGTGAAGCCCGTGAGCAATTCGTAGAAGTTGATGACCAAGTCCGCGCCCGATTCCATGATGCGGCGATGGAGGAAGAGTACGCTTTTGGCGAAATAGGGCAGACGGAGCACGTTATAGGCCACGCTGCGCGGCAAGTTGTTGCGCTTATTGGCGGCAGTGGGCAGGAAGTTGGGGCTCTCAAACTGCTTAATGGGCACGCTCATGCCCTGGATGAAGAACTTGGGCAGTTGGCGGGCGTTGCTTTTGCCCACCAAAGCTTCCACGACCTCATGTCCATGGTTGCGCAAGATGTTCTGCATGGTAAGGGCTTGGGTGAGATGTCCACGGCCTTCGCCTTGTATGATAAAGAGTACCTTCATGTCCTACTTTTGTTAAGACGGTGTAAAGGTAGCGTTTTAATGTTATAAAAACGTATTTAATATGTTAAGAATGCGTTTCTGTTAATAATTTTTAGTATTTTTGCCACATGGAAGTATTCGTGACATCCGAGTTGGAGAGCGTTTGCCCTACGTTTGTTGGTGCTTGCCTGGAGGCTCAAGTGGTTAATAGTCCCACGAGCGAGACTCTATGGCAGGAGATTGGCGAAATGGGTGAGCGATACAGGCAAACTCTTACCGTGGAGAGCCTGAAGCAAATGAGTGGCATAGCGGCTACCCGCAGGGTATATAAGGCATGTGGCAAAGACCCTTCCCGTTACCGGCCCGCCGCGGAAGCCTTGATACGCAGAATGCTGCAAGGCAAGGAACTTTATCGGGTGAACACGCTCGTCGACCTTATCAACTTGGCGAGCATCGCCTATGGATACAGCATTGGCGGCTTTGACGCGGACAAGATGGTGGGTGACAGGCTGGAACTGGGAGTAGGCAAGGAAGGAGAACCTTATGAAGGTATAGGAAGAGGGCTGCTGAACATAGCGGGTTTGCCAGTCTACCGGGATGGAATGGGAGGCGTGGGCACGCCCACTTCCGACCATGAGCGCACCAAGATAAGCATGGAGACCACCCATTTGCTGGTGCTCATCAATGGTTACGATGGCAATGAAGCCCAGGTGAGGGCAAACGCTGAATACATTCAGGAGTTATTACGCCGTCATTGCCAAAGCGATGGCGGTTACTATACGATATATAAATAAGATGTCAATATAGGACGAAGAGATGTTACAACTTGACAATTTTTACAAGGCGCGTTTCGTGTTGAACAAGGTATTGCGCAAGACGGAACTAATCCACACGCCACGCATAAATCCCGAGAGCGATGTCTACTTGAAGCCCGAGTGCTTGCAGAAGACGGGCTCTTTCAAGATAAGAGGCGCATACTACAAGATTTCCCAACTTTCTGACGAGGAGAAGGCGAGAGGCGTGATAGCCTGCTCTGCCGGTAACCACGCGCAGGGAGTGGCTTTAGGTGCCACGGCCATGGGCGTGAAGAGTCTGATATGCTTGCCGGAGGGGGCGCCTATCAGTAAGGTGGAGGCCACGAAACGTCTGGGGGCTGAGGTGTGCCTGGTGCCAGGCGTATATGATGACGCTTATCAGAAGGCCTTGCAGTTGCGGGATGAACATGGCTATACTTTTGTGCATCCTTTCGACGACGAGAACGTGATAGCCGGACAAGGTACCATTGGATTGGAACTGATAGAGCAGTTGCCCGATATGGAAGCGGTGGTCGCTCCCGTAGGTGGTGGGGGATTGATTTCAGGTTTGGCTTTCGCCATCAAGAGCCTCAATCCCAAGGTAAAGATATATGGCGTGCAGGCGGAGGGAGCGGCCAGCATGGTCAATAGCGTGCACGACCATCACCCGGAGACCCTGCCCAGCGTGTCTACCATAGCTGATGGCATCGCCGTGAAATCGCCAGGAACCATTACTTTCGAGACCTGCTCCAAGTACGTAGACGATATTGTCACCGTGACGGAAGACGAGATTTGCGCGGCTATCCTCAAGCTCATAGAGAGCGAGAAGATGGTGGCGGAAGGAGCTGGAGCGGCCAGCGTGGCGGCGGTGATGTATAACAAGGTGCCCGTGAAAGGCAAGAAAACGGTTTGCATAGTGAGCGGTGGCAACATTGACGTAACTATATTGAACCGCGTTATATATAGGGGACTGGCCAAGAGCGGGCGTGTGTGCACCCTGGATATGGAATTGGACGACCAACCAGGAAAGTTGGTGGAGGTTTGCTCTGTCATCGCCCAATTGGGCGGCAATATCACGGGCGTGCATCATGACCGTAGCGCCAACCGCAAGAAAGTGAACGCTTGCATATTGAGAGTGACCCTGGAAACCCGCAATGAGGAGCATATCCATGAAATCAAGCAAGCCCTGGTGAACAGCGGTATCAATATCTTGTAATCAACCATTAAAATTATTCATAAATGAAAGCAATTCACACATTGAAAGCACCCGCGGCTATAGGGCCTTATAGCCAAGCTATTGAAGTAAATGGTTTCGTGTTCGCCTCTGGCCAGATTCCTATAGACCCCGCTACGGGCAGTTTCGTAGAAGGAGGGGTTAAGGAGCAGACACGCCAGGCGTTGACCAATGCCGGCCAGATACTGCAAGAGGCTGGTACGGACTTGTCTCACGTAGTGAAGACGACAGTTTATTTGGCGGACATGGCTGACTTCGCGGCCATGAACGAGGTATATGCGCAGTTCTTCTCGGAGCCTTATCCTGCCCGTTCAGCGGTGGCCGTTAAAGATTTGCCTAAAGGCGCGCTGGTAGAAGTGGAAGTCTTGGCCGCCAAGTGATATGAAGAAAATCATATTGACAACCCTTGCGTTGTGCTTGGTGTTGTTTGCCACGGCGCAGGCCACCGCTCGCCAATTCGTGCTCAATATTACTCCCGACGGAGCGTCTACGCTTACCTGTTATTTACCTGCCCATTCTTCGGGGAGGGCTATAGTGGATTGTCCAGGTGGAGGATACAGTCATTTGGCCATAGACCATGAGGGGCATGACTGGGCACCTTATTTCAACGAAAAAGGCATCGCTTATTTCGTATTGAAATACCGTATGCCAAATGGCGACCGCTCTATTCCCATGGGCGACGCTTGCCAGGCCATGCGCATGGTGAGAGACAGTGCCACCGTGTGGGGCATTAATCCTATGGACGTGGGCATCATGGGTTTTTCGGCGGGAGGACATCTGGCCTCAACGGTGAGCACCCATGCCGAGTTTGACGCCCGTCCAAACTTCAGCATTCTTTTTTATCCTGTTATTTCCATGGACAAGAAAGTTTCCCACCACGGCTCCTGCGAGAATTTCCTTGGCAAAGACCAGGCTAATCCCGATTTGGTGAGAAGCTTCTCCAATCAGAACTCCGTAGAGGGTCATCTTACGCCACGGGCATATATCATTATGGCGAATGACGATGATGTCGTGCCTCCCGTGACTAATGGCATTGCCTATTATACGGCTATGCGCAATGCGGGCAATGAATGCGCCTTGACAGTTTACCCCACGGGAGGTCACGGATTCGGTTTTCGTTCCTCCTACGCTTTCCATGAGCAGATGCTAAGTGACCTTTCCCGATGGCTGGACAGTTTCCAGGCTCCTAAGCAAAACGCGGTGAGAGTGGCCTGTATCGGAAATTCCATTACAGACGGATATGGTATAGACATGGCGGAGCAGAATGCCTATCCAGCCGTGTTGCAAGGAAAGTTGGGTGAAGGCTATTGCGTGAAGAACTATGGCGTTTCGGGTAACACCTTGTTGAGAAAGGGAAACCTTCCCTATGTGCAACGGATGGCATGGCGTGACGCCTTGGCTTTCCAGCCTGACATAGTTATATTGAAGTTGGGAACCAATGATTCCAAGCCCATGAACTGGCAATATGGCGCAGACTTCGAATCAGATCTTAACGCCATGATAGACACCTTGGAGGCTTTGCCCAGCAACCCCAAGATTTACCTGGCCACGCCTATTCCGGCTTATTCACATTCTTGGAGCATCAACGACAGCGTTATCGTCAATGGCATCATTCCCGTCATTAAGAAAGTGGCAAGGAAAAGAAAGTGCGGGCTGATAGACTTGCGCGCGGCATTTGATGACCCTAAGTTGATATTGGCGGACGGTATCCATCCCTCCAGGAAAGGGGCGGCCCGTATGGCGGAACTCATCTATGAGGCAATCAAAGAGTATTAACCTAAGTAAACTGATAAAGACAATGACAATGAAACAGCAGGCCATCGCGCTATGTGCCCTGATGCTTTTCTCCGCTAACACGCAGGCGCAAGAAAAGGATGGGGGTATCACCGCCGTGATGATGAAACAAATGCGGGAGAGTTATAAACCATGTGGAGGTCAACGCGCCCTTTTCAACGCCTTGGCCGCCAACAATATTGATGCCTTGGCACGAAACCACACCAACACGGGCGAACTTGATACCCATTTCAGCATAGAGACTTCTTCGCAGAGTATCACTGACCAAAAGAGCAGTGGAAGGTGTTGGATGTTCTCGGGATTTAACGTGCTGCGGGCTAATTTCGCCAAGAATGACAAGCAAAAAAGAGTAGTGGAGTTTTCCCATGATTATCTCTTCTTTTACGATCAACTGGAGAAAGCCAACTTGATGTTGCAGGGGGTCATCGATTGCGCCGACAAGCCCATGGATGATGTGAGAGTGCAGTTCTTTTTCAAGAATCCCCTAAGTGACGGAGGTACTTTCTGCGGTGTGGCGGACTTGGCACCCAAATATGGATTAGTGCCCAAGAGCGTGATGCCAGAGACTTACTCCAGTGACAACACCAGCAAGATGGCATCCTTGGTTTCCAGTAAGCTAAGGGAGTTTGGATTGAAGTTGAGGGTCATGAAACAAGAGGGAAAGTCTGAGAAGGATATTAATAAGTCCAAGACTGAGATGCTTTCCACGATCTATCGCATGCTCTGTTTGACACTGGGCGAGCCTGTCAAGGAATTTACCTATCAGTTTAAGGACAAGAATGGCAACGCGGTAGGAGAGCCAAGGAAATATACGCCATTGGAATTTTACAAGGAGACGGTGGGCAATGACTTGCGGGGTAGCTTCATCATGGTAATGAACGACCCCAGGAGAGAGTATCACAAGACCTATGAGGTGGAGTATGACAGGCATGCCTATGACGGAAGCAACTGGAAATACCTTAACCTTCCCATGGAGGAAATCGCTCAACTGGCCATCACTTCGTTAAAGGATGGCACAAAAATGTATTCTAGCTATGACGTGGGGAAACAATTGGATAGGTCGAGAGGATATCTTGACGTGAACAACTATGACTACGGAACGCTTTTTGGTACGGATTTTCCCATGAACAAGGCGGAACGTATCAGTACCTACGACAGCGGAAGCACTCATGCCATGACGCTTACGGCAGTGGATCTGGATGCGAAAGGTAATCCCGTGAAGTGGAAAGTGGAAAACAGCTGGGGTGCGGACTATGGCCAACAGGGCTGTTTGATTATGACCGATGAGTGGTTCAGGGAGTATATGTTCCGCTTGGTGGTGGACAAGAAATATGTGCCAGCCAAGTTATTGGAGGAATTTGAGCAAGAGCCTGTGATGGTGATGCCGGAAGATCCTCTCTTTGCCTTGGACGATTGAGAACTTCCGGAACTTTAGTATAGCGTGAGGTTGATGAATCTCAGCTTGTGCACGTAAATTGTTATTGCCAAAGTGTAGAGACGCAAGAATGCGGCTCTGCACTTTGGCAATTTCAGTAGTACTGCTCTGGGATATCAGTAGTACTGAAATTGAATATCAGTAGTACTTCGATGCCCAACGCAGTACTACTGCGTTTTTGGAAACGATTGTTGGGTATGGGAACTAAATAACATGAGGTCGATCTCAGCTTACTGGCGAGGACGCAAGATAACAGGAACAAAACCAAGAGAATATAGTATACTTTTGCATTCCACGACGTGAAATAGCTATTTCACGTCGTGGAACAGACTTTTCTTCTAGCTTCTTGAAGTTTATGTACTATATGAAAAGGATTTGTTGTAAGTGATTCAGGGCTCGTTTTCAAGTTGCCGTGCCGCACATCTTGTCAAGTGGATATGGTAATTCCATGAATTCCCGCCAGGGGAGACGCGGCACGCCACGTCTCTACATTTTAGATATGCGCAAAACACAATTCGTCGAACTCACCTTAAATATATAGGTAGGGGCTTTCATAGTGTATCTCTTTCTCGCTGATGAGCTCCTCCAGAGCCTCATTTAGGCATTCTGTCGGAATGTTAAGTGTATGAAGTTCCGCTATATGGTGTTTCTTGCGGTCGCCCAACATGTCTTTTATTTGTTGTCGGTAGAGGCGCGTGCGGCCTTCGTTGAGCATGTTCCCTTGGTGTGTGACACATACGTCACATTGTCGGCAATCTTGCCAGCACACTTCGCCGAAATAGTCCAGCAATTGGCGGGAGCGGCATACATGGTCGTTATTGGCATAGTCGAGCATTGCCTGTATGCGCTTTATGTATTGCGTGCGTCTTTCTTCATAAACAGATTGCGGTATGATAACGCGGTCTCCGTCCTCCCTTTCCCGTGTGTAGGTGATATAAGGAATCCTGCGGCGGGGTATGAAATCTACGATGTGGCGTTTGGAGAGTTCCTTGAGAACCATATACACTTGGGGCTGGGTAAGGCCAGCCTCGTTGGCCACAAATCCTTCATCTATATATACATAGTCGGTGAACAGCCCACCATACAAGCGCAGCAAGGCCGTGATGACAGCTTCCGTTTCCTTTGTGGTGTTTTCCAGGAAGTAGAGGTCGTTCCTTTCCAAAAGAAAAAGGATGCGTGCGCTATTGTCTGGGTCTGCCTCATAATGTATGTAACCCGATCGTTCCAGGATTTGCAGGGCAGAATTGACGAGCACGGGGAAATACTTGTATGTTACGCAGAATTTATCGATGCTGAACTCAAAGGTGCGTCCACGTCCTGTCCCAGTGCCTACCTGGAAGAAATAGGCCAAGTGTTCGTATACATCTCTGATATATTCTTTCTCGGGATAGGTCTGGGCGACTCTTTTGGACAATTTGCGGGCGTCGCTACTGTCGTAGAGCAACACGGCATACGCTTTTTTGCCATCCCTGCCCGCACGTCCCGCTTCCTGGAAGTAGGCTTCCAGGGAGTCCGGGCTGTCTATATGTATCACCAGTCTTACGTCAGGCTTGTCTATCCCCATGCCAAAGGCGTTGGTGGCCACCATTACTCTCTTCTCGTTGTTGACCCATGCTTGCTGGTGGCGGTCTTTTACGTCCACGTCCAATCCCGCATGGTAATAAGTCGCGCTTATTCCTTGTGACACCAGCCATTCCGCGGTTTCCTTGGTTCGTTTCCTGCTTCTGGCATATACAATGGCGCTGCCGTTCACGCTGTTCAGTATGTGGCGTAACTCAGAAGGTTTGTCGGTCGCTTTCCTGACTACATAAGCGAGGTTCTTGCGCTCAAAGCTCATGCGGAACACGTTCTTTTCCTTGAAACGCAGTTGCTCCTGTATATCTTCCACGACTTCCTTTGTGGCTGTAGCGGTGAGGGCGAGCACGGGGATTTCCGGTTTTAGTTGCCGGATTTCGGCGATATGGAGATAGGATGGGCGGAAGTCATAGCCCCATTGGCTGATGCAATGAGCTTCATCTACCGTGATGAAGCTTACTTTCATGTGGCGGAACTTGGCTTGGAATAGTTCGGAGTGAAGTCGTTCAGGCGATACGTACAAGATTTGGGTACCACCATATACGCAATTGTCCAGGGCCTGCAGAATGGCGGAATGGGTCATGTCCGAATGAATGGCGGCGGCACGAATTCCTCTTTGGCGCAAATGCGATACCTGGTCTTTCATCAAGGCGATGAGGGGTGTGATGACTAGGCATACGCCCTCTTGTGCCAAGGCTGGCACTTGAAAGGTAATGGACTTGCCGCCTCCAGTAGGCATCAAGCCTAACGTGTCTCTTCCGCTGCCAATACTTTCTATAATCTCACGCTGTATGCCGCGGAAGTCTTCATACCCCCAATATTTCCGGAGGATATCCAGGTATTTGTCAGCCATTATTGGGTCTGATGTCTTCTATCTGCAGTTGTACCTGGTTGTGCTTGAAGATGTTGTTCTCCAACGTATAGACGATATCGAAGCTTCCCTTGCTCTTGATGTATCTCACGGAGGCGCTTTGCCCGAAGGCGATGCCATTGACAACGTTGCTGGACTTTGAGTCCACCAGTTCCAGCTTGATGTGTTCTTGCTCTCTGCCCACTACTTTGCTGGTACCATAATCATACACGCCGCAGGTGCAAAATATAGGTTTTTGGTTACATGGGCCAAAGGGAGCGAACTTTTTCAGCTCGTTGTGGAAATGCTTGGTGATATCCTTGAAATCGAGCATATTGTCGATATGCAAGATGGGTTCCGTTTGTTCCGTCTCGATATGCTCTTCCACATACTTCTGGAACCTGTCACGGAAAGCCTTCACGTCTTCCCATCTGATGGTGAGGCCCGCCGCATAGGTATGCCCGCCAAAGTTGAGCAGCAGATCACGGCAACTCTTGATGGCGGAATATACGTCAAAACCCGTGACACTGCGGGCGGAACCTGTCGCCAGGTCTCCTTCACGGGTAAGCACGACAGTCGGGCGGAAATAGATTTCCGCCAACCGGGAGGCGACGATGCCTATTACGCCTTTCTTCCATGACTCATCGTAAAGTACGATACTTTGCCGATGCTGTTGGCTTTCCAGTCGGGTGACGATTTGGTTGGCCTCTTCCGTCATCTGCTTGTCTATGTCCTTGCGTTGCTCGTTGTACTCATTGATGTGCCTGGCCATGCGCAAGGCGGTAGGGTAGTCACGCTCCACCAGTAGGTCTACACTTAGTTTCCCGTTCTCCATGCGACCCGATGCGTTGATGCGCGGCCCTATCTTGAAGATAATGTCGCTCATGGATATCTCCCTGCCAGTCATGCCGCAAATTTCTATAATGGCTTTCAGACCCACGGAGGGATTTTGGTTGAGTTGTTTCAGGCCATGGAAAGCTAGTATCCTGTTCTCTTCTGTCACGGGAACGATATCCGCCGCGATGCTTACCGCGCAGAAATCCAGCAGGGGTATAAGCCGGGAGAAGGGAATGCCGTTGTTCTTGGCGAAGGCCTGCATGAACTTAAATCCCACGCCGCACCCGCATAGGTGCTTGAAGGGAAAAGGATCGTCTGGCCGCTTGGGATTGAGAATGGCCACGGCGGGTGGCATCACTTCGTCGGGAACATGATGGTCACAGATGATAAAATCTATGCCAAGACTTTTGGCATAGGCTATTTCCTCGACGGCCTTGATGCCACAATCGAGAATGATAATGAGTTTGACACCTGTCTCATGAGCGAATTCTATCCCCTGCTTGCTTACTCCATATCCTTCCACGTAGCGGTCGGGAATATAGTAATCGATGTTGGAATAGAACTGCTGCAGAAACTTGTACACCAATGCTACCGCCGTGCAACCGTCTACGTCATAGTCGCCATAAACCAAGATGCGTTCTTTTCTGCCCATGGCATCATTTAGTCTGTCCACGGCCACATCCATGTCTTTCATCAAGAACGGATTGATAAGTTCTGACAGTTGTGGCCTAAAGAAGCGTTTGGCGGCAGACTCAGTGGTGATGCCTCTTTTTACGAGCAACTGGGTCAAGGCAGGCTGCATGTTCAGTTTTTTGCCTAGCTCTATGGCTGTTTCTTTTTCTTCTGGTGTAGGTGCATCATAGATCCATTTGAAATGCATTATATTTTGTTCTTTTTTCTTTCTGCGTGTAAAGATACGAAGAATTTATCAAAGAACATGCTTTTGAGGGTATTATTTTTATGGATTGGTGTAAAAAAGTCCTTTGTTTTTTACAAAGGTATATGACGCCAGGATGGAGAAGGGCATTTCTTGGGCTTTCTGTTCTAGGGCTTGAGCAGCAGTTCATAGTCTACCACGTCGTGCCATTCTCCTAGTTTGTAGCCAACTTCCTTGAAATGGGATGCTTCACTGAAACCAAGCCTGGCATGGAACTCTCGGCTTTCTTGATTACTGGCGGTAATGCAGGCCACCAGGGCGTGATAGCCTGCTTCGCGGCAAAGGCTGATGAGTCTGTCCATGAGTTGTTTCCCAATGCCTTTCCTTTTATGCCCTGGGTCTAGGTAGATGGTGGTCTCCATGGTTTGGTTATAGGCGGCTCTTTCTTTCCATGCGTGTACGTAACAATAGCCCGCTATTTTTCCTTCTGCCTCGTATACTAAGTAGGGGTAATGGCTGGAGATGGCCACGATGCGTTTTCCCATTTGTTCCGTGGTGAGCGGTTCGGTCTCAAACGAGATGGATGTATGCTCTATATAATAATTGTATATAGAGGTGATGGCCGCAGCGTCGGCGAGAGTCACGGGTCTTATCATAGAGTTGGTGTCTGAAAAAAGAAAGAGCGTCATCATTTCCCAATGACAACGCTCTCGAAATGTTAATTGATCATTTTATGAATATGAAAAATTAGATTCCAAGTTTCTTGCGGATATCCTTGGGGATGGCGTTCTTGTTTACCATGTAGTCCATGGTCTTGTATGCCACGAAGTTCTTGGTCATGTACCAAGTGCCTTTGTAGTCGCCAAACTCACCCCAGGAATTCTTGACCATGTAATATTCACGACCGTTTTGGTCTTTTGCCACGCCATAGATGTGCATGCCATGGTCATCGGTGGTCTCCCAATTGTCGAAGGCCGTTTGGCGCATCTCTTGGGTAGGAACTATCTCGGGAATGTTGACACCCAGTGAGTCTGCCATGGTCTTCTTCTCTGTCTTGGAGAGCTGGAACCAGCGGTCGGCATCGGTACCGCTCATGGAGCGCACCTTGTCCATGTCATAGGCAATGCCCAGTCCATCACGCGTGAAACCGTCTTCTGTCACGTCGCCTCCCCAAGCTACGGTGTAACCATTCTCCAGGGCATTGTCAATGATGCGGGTGAGATCCTCGATGGGCACGTTATAGCTTAAGGGCCAGCGCCAGTTGTCTTGCACTTCCACGGCGAATTGGCTCCACATGGGATGATGGGTGTAACTCGTGATGGTCACGTAATCATCCAGGTTGAGACCCAGGCTTTCCACGAAGCTCTGTGGAGTATAGGTTTTTCCCTCATAGGAGAAAGACTCAGGTATCTCGCCGAGGTATGCGTCCAAGATGCCCTGCAGGCCATTTTTCCAAGCGGAGGAGATTTTGGATGCCTTGCTCTTGGCAATACCCTCCACGTAGGGGGTCATCACCTCGAAAAATTCATCAAAGTTGGCCAGGGAGTCACCAATCAAAGTGCCTGGCGCGGGCATGGCGTTCTCGGGAACGATACCATAATTTTTCAGGCAGTAGAGTACGTCGTATGCGCTACCTCCTTGAGAGAAGCTTACGTCGCCGTGCATTCTCACGGCCTTGGTGGCTCTGTCCATATAGGTCTTGTTGGCTACGAACATCTCCGAGAGGTCATAGGTCTTTCCCGAGTTCTTCAATATCTCGCTTTCAAAGAAACTCAAAGTGGAATAAGCCCAGCACGTACCACTCTTGTTTTGGTCTTTCATGCTAGTTACGGGAAGTTCCTTGATGACCGTGAACACGGGCTTGTTGGAGTTGGTTGAATCTTTTGCGGTCATTGCGCTTGCGCCTGTGACTGCGAGAGCCATGAGCGCGACAATCAGAGTTTTTTTCATGTCTTTTATGATGGTTGTATATGGTTAATCGTTCATAAACGCTTCCACGTCAGTGGGATGGTAGGGTATCAGCTCCTTGCCAAGAAACCTGCAGCCTTCCTTGGTGACCAAGATGTCGTCTTCTATGCGGATACCGCCGAAGTCCTTGTAGGTCTCCAATTTATCGAAGTTCAGGTATTCTGCGCAGTGCCCCTTTTGCTTCCATTCGTCTATTAGAGCGGGAATGAAATAGATGCCCGGCTCGTCGGTCACGACAAATCCTTCTTCCAGCCTGCGGCCCATACGCAGGCTGTTGGTGCCAAATTGCTCCAGGTTGGGGCGTGTCTCCTCATCGAAACCTACGTTTACTTGGTCGAGGTTCTCCATGTCATGCACATCCATGCCCATCATATGACCCAGTCCATGGGGCATGAACATGGCGTGCGCTCCTGCCTTTACGGCATCTTCCGTGTTGCCGCGCATCAAGCCAAGGTCTTTCAGCCTCTCTGTCATCAGGCTGCAAACGGCGAAGTGAACGTCCATCCATTTCACGCCAGGCTTGGCTACTTCGTGCGCGTAATCGTGGCATGCTTCCACGATTTGGTAGATATCCAGCTGCTTTTGCGTAAACTTGCCGCCCACGGGTACTGTGCGGGTGTTGTCACTACAATAGTTGGAGATGGTTTCCGCTCCCGCGTCGGTAAGCATCAGCCTGCCTTTGGTCAACGTGTCGGTAGAGGGTGAACCATGCATGATTTCGCCATGTTGGCTTAATATAGTGGCGAAACTCACCTTTGCGCCATAGCTGTTGGCGATGCCGTCCATGACACCCGCGATATATTTCTCCGTCACCCCTGGGCGACAAAGCTTCATGGCTGTGGTGTGCATCTTGTATCCTATTTCGGCGGCCTTCTCCAACTCCACGATTTCCTCCGCGGTCTTCGTGGAGCGTTGCTTGATGACAGCCTTGATAAGAGGCATGGAAGCTTCCAGCTTTTGTTGGTTGGGGTGTATGCCCAGCAAATCAAATACCAACAGCTTGATGTCATATCTGTATGGTGGCAGGAAGTGTATCTTGCGCTTTTGGCTCATGGCCGTGAGACAGATTGTTTTCAGTTCCTTGAAAGGAGCGGAGTGACATACGCCTACCTGTTCGGCCAGGTCTTTCACGCTATCCACGCTGCCATACCATACGATGTCCTCTATGCTGATGTCATCGCCGATGAGCGTTTCCCGGTCGTTGTCTATGTCAATGACACCTACCAACCCGTCTCTTTGCTGTCCGAAGTAATATAAGAATGTGCTGTCTTGGCGAAAAGGGGCGTAGCCATTGTTGGGATAGTTGCAGGGTGACTCGTTGTTGCCGAATAGCAGGATGACACCTTCACCCACCAATCGCTTCAATTCCTTACGCCGCTGGATGTATGTTTGTTTACTAAACATGCTGTTTTTGTCTTTTTCGGGTGCAAAGATAGTGATTTTTTCACGGAGATTTATTAATTTTGCAACCAAAGTTGGGTGTTTGTGTGGAATTTATAATTATTTAATATTCCCTAGAGCGAAATTGATAGTGAAGGAAAGGAGACGTTTTTATGGCATTCGTGAACAGTCATGTGGGATTGGTGTTGGAAGGCGGCGGCATGCGGGGCGTGTTCACCACGGGTGTGCTAGACGCTTTCATGAAGCATGACCTTTATTTTTCCTATGTGGTGGCAGTGTCGGCTGGCGCGTGCAATGGCATGTCTTACGTAAGCAGGCAACCCCGCCGCGCGAGAATATCCAATATTGACTTCCTGGTGAAATACCAATATATAGGGTTGCGCCACCTGGTGAGGCAGGGAAGCATTTTCGATAGCGATTTACTCTATAACCGATTCCCCAACGAGCTGATACCTTTCGACTATGATACTTTTTTCAAGTATGGTGACGGCTTTGAGATGGTGACCACCAATTGCCTTACGGGCAGGCCGATGTACTTGAAGGAGTCTCACGACAGGCAACGCGCGCTAGATATCGTGAGAGCTTCCAGCGCTTTGCCCTATGTGAGCCAAATGGTGACCGTGGATGGTATTCCGATGCTGGATGGCGGCATAGCGGACTCCATCCCCGTGAAGAGAGCCATGGAGACCGGGCATGAGCGGAACGTGGTGATACTCACTCGCAACAAAGGGTGGCGTGACACGAGCGTGGACCGCAAGGTTCCCGCTTTCATCTACAAGGACTATCCCCGCTTGCGCTTGATGTTGAGCAAGCGGCATGTCAACTACAACGCCCAGATACAGCTGGTGGATGACCTGGAGGCTGAGGGTCGCATTATGTGCATCCGTCCCGTGAAGCCCCTGGAAGTGGGGCGCATAGAGCAAGATGCCAATAAATTGGAGCGGCTTTACGAAGAGGGATTCCAGCTTGGCGAGGAGTTTTGCCTAAAGCAGGGGCAAGGCCTCTTGCGGCAAGACAACTGAGACTCCGCCTTATAGCAGTTGCATCAACTTGAAGGCGTTCTTTTGACGGGTGGCATCCATGATAAAGAAGATGTCGATAATCCACCATATCGAGCAACCTCCTCCCGTGATTAGCTTGCCGATGCCTAGTCCTATGTCCCCGATGAAGAAGCGGTCTATGCCCAATGGGCCTAGCAAGATGGAGAGGATGAGCGAGATGGTGGGGTCTTTGAGTTGCGAGAAGATGATTTGCAGCATGGCTTCGTCATGCCTTGTCGCTTCCAGTCTGCTCCTGATGGCGTGTATATGCTCCAAGGGCAGGTAGTTGCCGTAGGTGACAAGTAGTTGGTTGATGAATTGCTGGTCTACCATGGATGGTTGATTTTATAAAGATTATAGATGTAGAATATTACGCACGACGAACCATACCCCATAGGCCACCACGTAGAATATAATCATGGGCTTGCTTTCCAACGCATTTTGCCACCGCCGTTGCGTATTTCCCTTCAGCAAGGTGCGTTCCGTGAGCAAGGCCAGCAAGTAGGGCAGGGCGAAGAGCAAGAACAAATTGTAACCTATGGCCTCCCTGACGTGGCCATGCAGCAGGGCATGCGTGGCCCGCTGGAAACCGCAACCAGGACAATCTAGCCCCGTGAGCAACTTGAAGGGGCAATGGGGCATGAGGGGCTGCTCCGATGGGTTCACCAAGTAGAGCGTGATGAGCGCGCCCACCACGGCGAGCAGGAAGGCAACACGCAGGGGGAGCCGCCATTGGGGCTGTCCCCCTTGTGTTGATAAGGTGTCCATCAAAGGTCGTAGAGCGAATAACCCAACGCGAAGTTGGCGATACCATAGATGACGCTGATAACCAATCCCGTCACAGCTGCTATGATGCACCACTTCTTGGCGTCTTGCGAGGCCAAGAGGGCAGCGTCATACATCTTGCCGGCGTAAAGCGTGTTTACCTTGCAGGCCTTAATGATGGCCACGATACCAAAAGGCAAGCAGCAACATACTGTGGTCAGGATGGCCCATACCAGGTAGTTTTCCGGTTTGGGCGGCATTGTGTCTTGGTTGTTCATCCCTGCTTGTTGGAACATGTTGTCATTCATCTCGAAATCTTCCATAGTTGTCGTGATTTAAGAGTTAGTATTACAAGTTGTCATTCTTCTTTCAGCAGGTCAGGGCGCAACCGCTTGGTGCGCTCCATGGCTTGCTCCAGCTCCCACTGGCGTATCTTGGCCTCGTTGCCGGAGAGGAGTATCTCGGGCACCTTCCAGCCTTTATAGTCGGCGGGACGTGTATAGATGGGGGCGGCCAGCAGGTCGTCTTGGAAGCAGTCGCTCAATGCGCTTTGTTCGTCTCCTATTACGCCGGGTATCACCCTTACCACCGCATCGGCGATGATGGCGGCTGCCAGTTCACCGCCTGTCAATACGTAGTCGCCCACGGATATCTCCCGTGTCACCAGGTGGTCCCTGACTCGCTGGTCAATGCCCTTGTAGTGGCCGCAGAGAATGATGAGATTGCCTTTTAGCGAAAGGTCGTTGGCTATCTTTTGGTTGAACCGCTCGCCATCGGGCGACACGTAGATGACATCGTCATATTCCCTTTGTTCCCTCAGGTGCGATATGCAACGGTCTATTGGCTCGCATTGCATCACCATGCCGGCGGAACCGCCATAGGGATAATCGTCCACACGGCGCCATTTGTCAAGTGTGTAGTCTCTCAGGTTGTGTAGTTCTATCTCTGCCAGTCCTTTCTTGCGGGCCCGTGACAGGATGGACTCATTGATGAAACCCTCCAGCATCTCGGGCAATACGGTGATAATGTCTATTCTCATCATAATATACGCGAAAGTAATGAAAAAGGCTTAATTTTCCAAGCTTTGTGGCGGTTTTTTGCGTATTAAGGGGAAAAAGCGTAACTTCGCGGCTAATATAGGAGAGCATATATGATAGGAACCATCGTCAATACTTTTGCTATTATCGTGGGCGTTGTAGTGGGCACGCTTCTCCATCGCGGCGTGAAGGAGAAGTATAAGCGGGTGCTTTATAACGGATTGGGATTGGCCAGCCTCATGATTGGCCTTAACGCCGCCATCACCCACATGCCCGAGAGCCGTTATCCCGTGCTTTTCATTCTCTCGCTGGCCGTGGGCGGCGTGATAGGTACGGCCATTGACCTAGACGGAAGGTTTCACAGATTGGTGGAGCGGTGCTCCCGATCGGGCGACGCCAAGAGCTTGGCCACGGGACTCTCTACGGCCATCCTGCTCTTTTGCGTGGGGCCGCTCTCGATGTTAGGGCCTGTTATCAGTGCCTTGAAGGGAGATAACACCTTTCTTTATACTAACGCCACACTCGATTTCGTTTCTTCCACGGTCTTTGCCTCTACTTATGGGCTGGGGATGATATTGGCTGCGCCCGTGCTTTTCTGTTGGCAGGGATTGTTTTACCTGGTGGCCTGCTGGTCGAGCGAGGCCATGAGTGAAGCGTTGATGGCGGAGCTGCTCATCGTGGGTGGCTTGATGATTACCGCAAGCGGGCTTTCCTTGCTTGCCATCAAGGACTGCAAGACGCTTAACTTCCTGCCCAGCCTATTGGTGCCCGTTGTTTGGTTCGCCATGAAGAGCTTGTTTTCGTGATTTAGACGGCTTGTGATTTACGTAAATAACGTGGGTTCGATGAAAAATTGTAGCGTCTACACTTTGGCAATTACAGTGTTACGCACGCAAGCCGAGATTCATCGAAATAACATGAAGTTATCTCGCTTTGCGATTTAACTTGTTTTGCTCGGCGATTTAACTTGTTTTGCTTCGCAATTTAACTTATTTTGTCAAGCAAAACAAGTTGTTTTGATAACCAAAACAACTTGTTTCGCGAAGGGGCAATTACATCACGCCATCCTCTCTCAGTTTCACTTGCCATTTCCATGCGCTGGCCAGCACGTCTTCCAGTGGTGTGTCGGCTTTCCATCCCAACACCTTGTTAGCCTTGTCCACGTTGCCCCATATCTTCTCTATGTCTCCCTCGCGGCGGGGGCCATACTTCCAGTTCAGTTTCACGCCCGTGGCTCTCTCGAAGGTCTCTACGATTTCCAGCGTGGAGTTGCCCTTTCCCGTGCCGATGTTGAAATACTCCAGTTTGTCGTGGTCTTCGTTCAAGACACGGGCCATGGCCGCTACGTGCGCCTTGGCCAGGTCCACCACGTATATGTAGTCACGGATGCAGGTGCCATCGGGTGTGTCATAGTCATTGCCGAAGATGGTGAGCTGCTCCCTGATGCCCATGGCCGTTTGCGTGACGTAGGGAATCAAGTTGTTGGGAACGCCATTCGGCAGCTCGCCTATCAGCGCGGAGGGGTGTGCGCCTATGGGATTGAAGTAGCGCAGGATGACGCTCTTGATGTTGGCGCCGCTGTGGATGTAGTCATAGATGATTTGCTCGTTGATTTCCTTGGTGTTGCCATAGGGCGATGTCGCCTTTTGGTGTGGTGCCTCCTCGGTCACGGGCAGGTTCTCGGGCTTGGGTTGCCCGTAAACGGTGCAGCTTGACGAGAAGATGATGCCTTTTACGTCATATTTAGGCATCAGTTCCAGCAGGTTGACGAGCGAGATGATGTTGTTGCGATAGTAGAGCAGGGGCTTCTGTACGCTTTCGCCCACGGCCTTGGAGGCGGCGAAATGGATGATGCCTTCTATCCGCGGATACTTTTGGAATACAGCCTCGGTCGCGGCCAAGTCCCTGAGGTCTACTTTCTCGAAAGCTGGCCGTTTGCCCGTGATTTTCTCTATGCCGTCGAGCACTTCTATCTTGGAGTTGGACAGGTTGTCGACGATGACCACGTCGTAGCCGGCCTCTATCAGTTCTACGGTGGTGTGGCTGCCGATGAAGCCCGTGCCACCCGTCACCAAAATTGTCTGTTTCATCATATAATAGTTTTATTGGTTGTTTGCTCAATCAAGTCCGAAGAGTGTTTTCAGCCCGTTGTCAACGCCAGAGAAGCCCATGAAGGCAAGGCTCAACAGTCCCGCGGTCACCAACACGATGGCCATGCCCTGCATGCCCTTGGGTATGCGTGTCAAAGACTGTTGCTCTCGTATGCCGGCAAACACTGTCAACGCCACGGCGAAGCCTATGGCGGTGCTGAAGGCATAGACGATGCTCTCCACGAGGTTGTAGTCTTTCTGTATGACGAGGATGGCCACGCCGAGCACGGCACAGTTGGTGGTAATGAGGGGCAAGAAGATGCCTAGCGCCTGGTACAGGGAGGGGCTTACTTTCTTGAGTATTATCTCCACCATCTGCACCAGGGCGGCTATCACCAGGATGAAGGCCAGCGTTTGCAGGTATTGCAGTCCGAAGGGGTCGAGCACGCATTTCTGCACCAGGTAGGTGACGATGGTGGCCAGGGTAAGTACGAAGGCCACGGCCGCGCCCATGCCCAGGGCGGTGTCTATCTTCCTGGATACGCCCAAGAAGGGACATATACCCAGGAATTGGCTCAATATAATGTTGTTGACGAATATCGCCGAGATGAATATCAGTAAATACTCCATGGTTGTATCTCCTTAGATGTAATGACTCAGTTAACTTTTCTTGCCCAGCCTGTTGACCAGGGCGATGAGGTAGCCCAGCGTGATGAATGCGCCAGGAGGCAGGATGAAGAGTAGGATGTTTGTCTCTTCGGGTAAAAGAACCAATCCGAACAGGCTGCCCGCGCCCAGCAACTCCCTGACGCAGCCCAGCAGGGTGAGTGCCAGGGTGAAGCCCATTCCTATGCCAAGGCCGTCGAAAAGGCTGGCCACGGGCGTGTTCTTGGCGGCGAAACTCTCCGCGCGCCCCAAGATGATGCAGTTCACCACGATGAGCGGGATATAGATACCCAGTGCCTGGTTGATGCTATCGGGGGCGTAGGCCTGCATGAACATTTGCAGAATGGTGACGAAAGCGGCTATCACCACGATGAATACGGGGATGCGCACCATGTCGGGCGTGATGTTCTTGATGGCGGAAATCACGAAATTGGTGCAAATGAGCACAGCCATCGTGGCCAGACCCATGGAGAGGCCGTTGATGGCGCTGGTGGTAGTGGCCAATGTGGGGCACATGCCCAGCAGGAGGACGAACGTGGGGTTCTCCTTGAAGATGCCGTTGAGTATTATCTTGTAGTTGCTCATAGTGTCAGGGATTTAATGAGTCGAGGAACCCTCGGCTTGTTGGTTTACTTGTGAGGCGCCGCTGGCGGCGTCTACGTCATTTTCCATGTATACGGCGTGAGCCGTGTTGATGGCCTTCAGGAACGCACGGCTAGTGATGGTGGATGCCGTGATAGCGTCTATGGCATTGCCGTTCTTGCCGTCTTTGCTTACGTGCAACTCGCCCTCGGAGGGGTTCTTGCCTATCACGTCACCCTTTCCCCCCTTCTGGAACCATTTGTCCGCCTTGGCTCCCAGTCCTGGAGTTTCCGAGGTTTGCAGGATGGTGTAACCCAATACGCGGCCTTCCGTATCGAAGCCCACCAGCACTTTCAGGTCACCCGCGAAGCCCCCTGTGGTGCTTTCCACGGCGGCTCCCATGTATTTCCCTTGGTTGTCCCTGCAGTGATGGAGCACGAAGACCACTTCCTTGCCGTCAATGTTTTCTTTTCTTTCTTCGGGGTCGTCCACTTTTAGGTCTTCCGCTCCCATCACGTTCTTGATGCCTTGCGCCAATGCCAGCTGCGCTTTTTGGCTAATGGGGCCTTCGGTGACGTGGTTGACGTAAGCCAATATGGCGCCAATGGCAAGCGATACGCCCACCAGCACCAATACCATGTTAGTAAGTGATGATTTCAGTTTTTCCATAGCCTGTTCCTCCTCTTACTTCTTGTTGGGTATTTCACCGAAACGTTTCGGCTTGACATAAGTATTGATGAGCGGGGTGAACCCGTTCATGATGAGTATGGCGAAACTCATGCCCTCGGGATAGCTGCCCCAGTTGCGTATCACTACCGTCAGGAAGCCGATGGCTATACCGTATATGAGTTGTCCCTTGTGAGTCATGGGCGAAGTGACGTAATCGGTGGCCATGAAGATGGCGCCCAACATCAGTCCGCCACTGAAAATTGCCTCGAAGGGACCCGCGTAGACAGGATTGCCCAAATGAAGCAATCCGCTGAAAACGAATACGGTGGCGATGATGGAGATAGGAATATGCCACGTGATGACCTTGCGCCAAAGCATATAGATGAGTCCCAATATCAAGGCCAGAGAGCATATCTCGCCGATGGAGCCAAGTCCTTGGGTGGGGTCACCGCCTAACAGCAGTTGCGTGGCACTGGGCAGCTGTTCCAGTAGGGTAGGGTCTCCGCTCTGTATGGCGTGCTTCATGATGCTCAGGGGGGTGGCGGCGGTTTCCGCGTCCACGTAGTTTGTCAGTTGCCCACCCGTAGGCCAGGAGGTCATCTGGGCGGGGAAGCTGGCCAGGAGGAAACACCTGCCTACCAAGGCGGGGTTGAAGGGGTTGTTGCCCAGTCCGCCAAAAGTCATCTTGCCGATGCCGATGGCCACGACGGCTCCTATCAGCACAATCCATACGGGGAGGTTGCTGGGCAGGTTCATGCCGAGCAGCAAACCCGTGACGATGGCCGAGCCGTCCGCGATGCTGGGCGCGGTCTTCAGAATGTATTTGGATATGGCCCACTCCAGGAATACGCAGGCCGCTACGCTACTAAGCAACACCACCACGGAGCCCAGCCCGAAGTAGAAGAAGGATACCAATATGGCGGGTACCAAGGCGATAATGACACCATACATGTTCTTCTCTACGCTGTCGTTGCCGTGGGCGTGGGGTGAAAGAGATATGATTAACTTGTTCATTGCTTATTCGTTGTTTAAGTAGTTATTTCTTTGCCTCCGCTTCCGCTTTGGCCTTAGTCGCGCGTTCACGTATCATGCCCATCACCACGGCTTTGCCTTGCAGTATGTTGTCCAGTATCGGCCTACCTGAAGGACAGGTATATTGGCAAGAACCGCAGGCGATGCACGAAACGATATCCTCGTTCTCCGCACGTTCGTATTCCTTGAAGGCGGACAGGGTAGCGATGAGGTATGGCTCCAGGCCCATGGGGCAAACGCTCACGCACTTGGCGCAGCGGATGCAGGGTTGCACCTTTTTGCGGTGAGCTTCGTCACCACTGATGACGGTAATGGAGTTGGTGCCTTTGCATACTGGAGTGTTCAGGCTTATCACGGCCTTGCCCATCATCGGCCCGCCCGCCAATACCTTGTTGTCGCCTTCGGGCATTCCGCCACAAGCCTCTATCAGCTGGGAGAAGGGAGTGCCTATTCTTACCAGGAAGTTGCCTGGTCGCTTGATTCGCTTACCCGTGACGGTGGTGTAACGTTCAATGAGGGGCTTTCTTTTCATCACGGCTTCGTAAACGGCGAAGGTGGTCCCCACGTTTTGCACTATGGCACCCACGTTGACGGGTATGGCAGGTGGGGCTGGCACTTGCCTGTGGATAACGGCATCAACTAGCTGCTTCTCTCCTCCCTGTGGATACTTCTGCGCCAGGGGGATAACTTCTATCCTGCTGTCGTTGGCAGTCTTTTCAGTCAAGAGCTTGATGGCCTCAGGCTTGTTTTCCTCTATGCCGATATAGCCCCGCTCTACCTTGGCGGCCTTCATCAGCAGCTCCAGGCCTGCGATAATCTCGTCAGGGTGCTCCATCATCAGCCTGTAATCGGAGGTGATATAAGGCTCGCATTCCACTGCGTTCACGATGATACATTCCGCTTTTGCTGTTGGGGGAGGACAGAGCTTGACATGTGTGGGGAAACCAGCTCCGCCCATGCCTGTCACGCCCGCTGCTTGTACGCGGTTCACTATCTCTTCTGGCGTAAGTTCTGGATGGTCTGCCAGTGTCTCCAGCTTGTCACCGCGGTCTATGTTTTCTTCCCACTCGTCGCCTTCCACGTTGACGATGATGACTGGTTTGCGATAATCCGTGGCGTCAAATTCCTCGTCAATCTTGGCCACCGTACCTGATACGGAACTATAGATAGGCGCGCTCACGAATCCGCCCGCTTCTGCCAGCAGGGTTCCCACTTTCACCTTGTCTCCCCTTTGGACAACGGGCTTGGCGGGTGCGCCTATGTGTTGGCTTAAAGGGAAGATGGCTTGCTTGGGTAGCTCTGCCATTTGGGTAGGCATCTCCGCCGTGATTTTGTTCTCTTCGGGATGTATTCCTCCTATCTTGAATGTATGCAGTTTCATGCTTTATCCTCCTCTTTGTTAGTGGTTACCGTGGCGTTGGCCTCTTCGGTCTTGGGCTTGCGCACGGGGAAATTCACTTTCACGATGGCTCCCGTAGGGCACTCGTCAACGCATTTGGTGCACAAGCGGCATTTATCGTAGTCTATATAACTGATATTGTCTTTGACGCTGATGGCATCGAATTGACATACCTTCTCACACTTTCCGCAGGCGATGCAGGCGGCCGTACACGCTTTTCGGGCCGCTGCCCCTTTATCGCGGTTGACGCAACGCACGTAGACGCGCCTGCCCTTGGGGCCTTTCTTGCGTAGTTCGATGACATCGCGAGGACATGCTTTCGCGCAGGCTCCACAGCCAGTGCATTTCTCCTCGTCTACTTCTGGTAACAGTGTCTCAGGGTTGATGTGGATAGCCCCGAATTGGCAGGCCGCTACACAGTCGCCACAACCCAGGCAACCATATCCACACGCAGTTTCTCCAGCGCCAGTAGCGTGCATGGCTTTGCAGGTGCGCATGCCTTCATAAATGGCTATGCGTGGACGGTGCTCGCAAGTGCCATCGCAGCGCACCACGGCAATCTTCGGCTCGGTGTTGGCGATGGCCATGCCCAACAAGTCTGCCACTTGCCCCATTACCATAGCGCCACCCACGGGGCAGTAAAGCCCCTCTATGGAGCCTTCGTCGGCACCTTTTACCAGGGCCGCGGCCATGCCACCGCATCCCGCGAAACCGCATCCGCCACAATTGGCTTGAGGCAATAAGGCGGATACCTTGGCCAGTCTGGGATCTTCTTCCACGGCAAACCGCTTGGCGACAACATAGAGGATGACCGCCGCTATCAGCGCTATCGCTCCCAGCACCAAGACCGCAATCAAGATGAAATTCATAGTTTTTGTTTGTTTTAGTTATCGTTGTTTGTCTCTATCTCAAAATACACTTGCTGGCTTATCAGGTCGCGTAAGAGGTATATCAACAGGTAGTATGGGAGCAAGACGGCCAGTCCGCAGCAGGCAGCGGTCAACTCGTCTCCCGTGAGGGCGGTAACCAAGATGATGACACCCACCATGAGCACCAAGGGGATGGCATAGGCGTAGACGGAAGCCATGATGCCGATGCGTGGGGTGGTGGAAACGGTCACTTGTTGGTCTATCTTGTATTGGTCTCCATGCTTGCCCCTTATCTCTATCACCTTTTCTTTGGTCTCGGCCGCATTGCAATGGGCGGCCACCTTGCAAGAGGCGCATGCCGAGCTTTGACTCACGCTGACGTAGACGCGGTCTTGCTCTATGCGGGTGATGACCCCCTCGTGTCTTATCCTCTCGCTGGCCATCACTTCTTCAGCAAGTTGTCCAGGAAGGAGTCCAGGTCTTTCTCCAGTCCTTCCATCAGATCGCCGCCTATGATGATGGTGTCGTCATCCGCCAGGTATATCTCGCCATGCGGTTCCTTGTCGTCATCTTCCAGCACGAAGCTGTATGGCTTCATGACCCCTAGGCTGTCGCAGATGGTGTTGTTGCGCCTCACGGCATGGCGCAATTGCAGTAACACCTCGTCATAGAAGTTCTCGTCCTTGTTGTCTATCCACTGCTCTACGACGCACCTGGTAATTTCCTCGTCGTCATCGTCATAGGCGAGCAGTTCCCCGCTGTCCTGTGACACGCGGAAGTGGATGTCCGTCAGTATGGAAGGCTCGGGACAGGAGGGGTACTTCTGCGCTATCTTTTTCAGGAACCTCTCTATTTGCTGGTTAGTTTGTTCGGTTGCTTTCATAGTTATAGTATTGTCAGCTGCAAAGTTACCTTTTTTCAGGCATACGGCCAAATTATTTCCCGGCTTTTTGCTTTGGGAGGGTAGGCTGGTGGAGTGCCCGCTGGCGTGTATGGGTGGGCAGTCGACGTGTGGAGAGGGAATGGATGGCCTGGGCTTCAGAGTTTCCCTTGCTCCCCCAGGTAGCTGTCCTTGAAGCCCAGGAAGTAGAGGATGCCGTCCAGCCCTATGGTATTGATGGACTGGCGGGCGTTGGCGGCCACCCTTGGCTTGGCGTGGAAGGCGATGCCAAGTCCCGCCTCTGATATCATGGGCAGGTCATTGGCCCCGTCGCCCACGGCGATGGTTTGCGCCAGGTTTACTTTCTCCACTTGCGCTATGAGTTTCAGCAGCTCCGCCTTGCGCTGTCCGTCCACTATGGGTCCCACGTAGTTGCCCGTCAGCTTGCCCTCCTCGTCTATCTCCAGCTCATTGGCGTATACGTAGTCTATGCCGAACTTGCGTTGCAGGTATTCCCCGAAGTAGGTGAAGCCTCCGCTCAGGATAGCTATCTTGTAGCCGCACCTCTTGAGCACTGACATCAGCCTCTCCGCGCCCTCGGTGATGGGCAGGTGCTCGGCTATGTCTTGCATCACGCTCACGTCCAGTCCTTTCAGCAGGGCCACTCGCTCCCTGAAGCTCTCCTTGAAGTCTATCTCGCCGCGCATCGCCCGTGCGGTGATGGCCTTCACCTGGTCGCCCACGCCAGCCCTCATGGCCAGCTCGTCTATGCACTCGGTCTGTATGATGGTGGAGTCCATGTCCAGGCAGATGAGCCTTCTCATGCGGCGGTACATGTCGTCTTTCTGGAAGGAGAAGTCTATGCCCAGCTCCGTGGACATGCGCATCAGCTCCTCCTGCATGCGGGCCTGGTCGATGGGAGTGCCGCGCAGCGAGAACTCTATGCACGCCCTCACGTGCTTCGACTCCCTCTTGACGCTTCGCCTGCCCGACAGCCTGAGTATGGAGTCTATGTTCAGCCCGTGGGCGGCGATAATCTTGGTGGCGGCCTCCACTTGCTTGGCCGACAGGCTGCGTCCTATGATGGTGAGTATGTATCGTTTCTTGCCCTGCCTGTCCACCCATGCCTCGTAGTCTTCCACGGAGATGGGGGAGAAGTTGATGTTGACCCTCAGCTCCGTGGCCTTGAAGAGGAGGTCTTTCATGACGTGCCCCGAGTTTTGCTCGCTGATGCGTATGAGGATGCCCAGCGAGAGGGTGCTGTGGATGTCGGCCTGGCCGATGTCGAGTATCTGCGCGTCATATCTCGCGAGTATCTCCATGACCGAGGCCGTGAGGCCTGGGCGGTCTTGTCCCGTGACGCTCACGAGTATCTGCTCCATGTCGTTCTCGGCGGCTTGGGTGGCTTGCGGTGTCTGTTGTTGGTTTTCCATGTATTGTCTTTCTATTATATTAATATATATGTCTCATGGCGCAAACTTACTGATAATTTCCGAGATAGCGGCCATAAGGCGGTGAATATTTGCGTATGGTGCCTGTGATGCCCCGCGTGCCTACAGGTCGAACAGCTCGGTGGAGAGGTATCTCTCGCCCGTGTCGGGCAATAGCACCACTATGCGCTTGCCCTGCCACCGCGCTCTCTGGGCTATGCGCGTGGCGGCGGACACGGCCGCTCCCGAGCTGATGCCCACGAGCAGTCCCTCTTCCCGCGCCAATGCCCGCGCGGTATCCATGGCTTCCTCGTCGGTCACGTCGATGACCTCGGTCACGAGTTCCCCGTTGTAGTTCTTGGGAATGAAGTTGGCGCCGATGCCCTGTATGCGGTGGGGACCGCTCTCGCCGCCGTTGAGGATGGGTGACGACGCGGGTTCCACGCCGAATATCGCTATGCCGCTGTTCTTGCTCTTGAGCGAGAGTCCCACGCCCGTGAGCGTGCCTCCCGTGCCCACTCCCGCCACGAAGGCGTCCACGAGTCCTTCGGTGTCCCGCCATATCTCCTCGCCCGTGGTCTCGCGGTGTGCCCTGGGGTTGGCCGGGTTGCCGAACTGGTCTGCCATGACGCTGCCCGGTATCGTGGCGAGCAGCTCTTCCGCCCGCCTGACGGCTCCCGCCATGCCTTCCTGGCCTGGGGTGAGCACCACTTGGGCGCCATAGGCCTTGGCCAGTAGCTGCCGCTCGCGGCTCATGGTCTCGGGCATGGTCAATATCAGCCTGTAGCCCCTCACGGCGGCCACCATGGCCAGTCCCACGCCCGTGTTGCCGCTGGTGGGCTCTATGATGGTGCCCCCGGGGCTCAGGCGGCCTTCGCTCTCGGCGGCCTCTATCATGGCCAGGGCCACGCGGTCCTTGGCGCTGCCCCCGGGGTTCATGGCCTCCACCTTGGCCAGCAGGGGCTCGCGCAGTCCCCTCTTGCGGGAATACTCGCGCAGGGCTACCAGCGGGGTGTGCCCTATGAGCGCCGTGACGTCGCTAGCTATCTTCATCATGTTTCATCTCCTCTTTCTCTTTGGCTTTCGCCAGTTCCATATCTCGTTTAGACTTTGACTTAGTGACCAGGGCCACGCCGGCGAACACGAGCAGCGCGCCCATGGCCTGCCCCAGGCTGAAGGTGGCCAGCCCGACGGCCACGCTCACCGACACGGCCACGAGGGGCTGCACGTAGTTGTAGACGCTCACCACCGTGGGGCGCAGCGTCTGCTGGGCCACCATGGTCAGTATGTAGGCCACGAACGTGCCGAAGAAGACCACGAAGCCCACTTCCATCCATGCCCTGGCGGAGATGGACTCCCACGGGGTGGAGAGCATCTCCCCGCCGGTGAAGGGGCTGAGGAGCACGAGTGCCCAGAGGAACATCCACTTGTTGACCGTGATGACGGAGTAGCGGCGTATCAGCTTGTTGAACAGGCTGAGGTAGAGGGCGAAGGAGAACTGCGCCGACAGGCAGAGCAGGTCTCCCCGCAGGTCGCCCACCTTGCTGTCCCCGCTGGCCGCGCTGGTCATCACGAGCGCGATGGCTCCCATGCACCCCAGGGCCACGCCGCCGCCCTTCATCCAGGTGATGGGCTCGCGCAGTATGGCGAACGACAGTATCATGGCGAATATGGGCATGGAGGTGGTCATGATGCTGGCGTTGCTGGGCGAGGTGATGCCGAGCCCTATGGTGTAGCAGCACTGGTTGCATATCAGTCCCAGCACGCTGGCCCCCGCCAGCAGCAGGCAGTCGCGCCCGCTCACCCGCTCCCGCGGCAGGAAGAGCGAGGTGAGCCAGAAGAGCGCCGCCCCGCCCAGTATCCTGAGCGAGACCATCGTGACGCTCGACAGCCCGTGGGTCATCGCGTCGTTGCCCATCGGGGCCATCAGTCCCCAGGAGACGCACGCCCCCAGCATCGAGAGATGGGCCGCCAGCGGGCGTGACAGTTTAATCGGGCGAATGTTCATGTCTTGTGTGTGTATATATATATAATGTATATCGCCTGCGAAAGTACGCATTATTCCCGAGCTGGGCAAATATTCCGCGGGAAAATCGCCCCAACCCTCTCGTGATTGGCGGAAAATGTGTATATTCGCGTCATGCGCGTCCCCGCCATCCCCGCGGTCGGGGACAGGGAGGAGGGACACGCGCCACGTGAAAGACATGAATGACAAGAACGACTACAAAGACCATGACCAGGAGGCCGTCAACTTCTACGAGCTGGCCCCCTCCGGCTACTCGCTCTGCCTCCGCCCCGAGTGCGCCTCCGCCCATTCCTGCCTGCGCCACCTGGCGGGCAGCGGGCTGACCACGAGCCGTTACGTCGTGGAGGTGGTCAACCCGCTGCTCGCCTCCCCCGAGGGCGAGGGCAAGTGCCCCTTCTTCCGCCCGAGCGAGAAGGTGCGCGTGGCCTACGGCTTCAAGCAGGCCATGGCTCTCGTGCCCCACGGCAAGGCGCGAGCCGTGCGCTATGCCCTGCAGGAGTACATGTGCGAGCGCGACTTCTACTACCTGCGGCGGGGCGACAAGCCCATCTATCCCGAGATGCAGCGTAGGATAGCCGCCGACCTGGCCAAGGCGGGCGCCCCTGCCCCCATAGAGTTCGACCGCTATGAGTGGCGATACGACTGGAGGTGAGGGTGGCAGGCGATGGCCGCGGGCGGTCACGCGTGGGGCGCTATTGCCGGTCACGCGTGGCGGGCTCTTGTCGGTCATGAATGGGATGCGATTACCGCGCCTTAATGCGCGGAGTTGCGCGCCCCCTAGCGCGGATTACCGCGCACTAAGGCGCGGTGATGATAGGGCATGCGTGCCCCTCGCCGCCCACCCTTGTGGAGCGTGGGGGAGACCCCACGCGTGACACGCGTTTATCACTAACCTATACAAACCATAACACTATGAGCAAAGGCAAACTTTCCATTCTTATGATGGCCGCCTCCCTCTCGCTCTCCTGCCCGCAGGCCAGGGGGCAAGAGGGGATGGACCAGTTCATCGACGAGCTGATGGCCAAGATGACCGTAGAGGAGAAAATAGGGCAGCTGCACCTGATGGCCGCGGGCGACATCACCACGGGCAACGCGGTCAGCTCCCCCCTGGGGGAGGACATCGCGGGGGGCAGGCTGGGCGGCGTGTTCAACGTGAAGGGCGTGGAGAAGATACGCGCCCTGCAGGACATCGCCGTCCGCCGCTCCAGGCTGGGCATACCGCTGATAGTGGGCATGGACGTGATACACGGCTACGAGACCGTGTTCCCCATCCCCCTCGCGCTGGCCGCCTCGTGGGACATGGAGGCCATCGAGCGGTCCGCCCGCGTGGCCGCCAGGGAGTGCTCGGCCGACGGCATCTGCTGGACCTTCTCCCCCATGGTGGACGTGGCGGTGGACCAGCGGTGGGGCCGCGTGGCCGAGGGCAGCGGCGAGGACCCCTTCCTGGGCAGCCGCGTGGCGGAGGCCATGGTGAGGGGCTACCAGGGGCAGGAGCCGTACGCTGGCAATGACCGCGTCATGGCTTGCGTGAAGCACTTCGCCCTCTATGGCGCCTCGGAGGGCGGCAAGGAGTATAACACGGTGGACATGAGCCGCCTGAGGATGTACAACCAGTACTTCCCGCCCTACAAGGCCGCCGTGGAAGCCGGGGCGGGCAGCGTGATGTCGTCCTTCAACCTGGTGGAGGGCATACACGCCACGGCCAACCGCTGGCTGCTCACCGACGTGCTCCGCGGCGAGTGGGGCTTCGGGGGCTTCGTGGTCACCGACTACGGCTCCATCGGGGAGTTCCCCGCCCATGGCCTCGGCGACCTCGCCCAGGCCTCCGCCCAGTCGCTCCGGGCGGGCACCGACATGGACATGTGCTCCCGCGGCTTCCTCACCACCCTGGCCCAGAGCCTGGAGGAGGGCAGGGTCTCCATCGGGGACATAGACCGCGCCTGCCGCCGGGTGCTCGAGGCCAAGTACAGGCTGGGCCTCTTCCAAGACCCCTACAAGTACCTGGACCCCAAGCGGAGGGAGAAAGACATCCTCTCACCCGAGAACCGTGAGACCGCCAGGAGGGTGGCGGCGGAGACCTTCGTGCTCCTCAGGAACGAGGGGCGGCTGCTCCCCCTGCAGAGGAAGGGCAAGATAGCGCTGATAGGCCCCCTGGCCAACACCCGCGACAACCTGACGGGCACCTGGAGCGTGGCCCAAGTGCCGGACAAATACCTCACCCTGCGGGAGGCCATGCAGGAGGCGATAGAGGGGAAGGCCGAGCTGCTCTACGCCCAAGGCTCTAACATCTGCTACGACGAGGCCATCCAGCGCGCCGGGGAGTTCGGCAAGGCCATCCCCCGCGTGGACGACGCCCAGGCACTGCGCGAGGCGCTTGACGTGGCCCGCCGGGCGGACGTCATCGTGGCCGCCCTCGGTGAGTCCGCCGACATGTCGGGCGAGTGCGCCAGCCGCTCCTTCATCGGCATCCCCGACGCGCAGCGCGACCTGCTCCGTGCCCTGGTGGCCACCGGCAAGCCCGTCGTGCTCCTCAACTTCGCGGGCCGGGCCACCGAGCTCTCCTGGGAGAGCGCCCACGTGCCCGCCATCCTCAACGTGTGGTTCGGCGGCTCAGAGGCGGGACATGCCATCTGCGACGTGCTCTTCGGCGAGGTCAATCCCAGCGGCAGGCTCCCCGTCAGCATGCCCTACGCCACGGGCCAGGAGCCTCTCTACTATAACTCCCTGCCCACAGGCCGACCCGTCAGGGAGAACCAGCGGGAGTTCGTCAAGTACTCCAGCAACTGGATAGACGTGCCCAACGGCGCCCTCTATCCCTTCGGCTACGGCCTCAGCTATACCACCTTCACCTATGGCAAGCCCTCGCTCTCTTCCTCTGTCCTCTCGCCCGACGGCAAGGCAACCCTCTCGGTCACCGTCACCAACCAGGGAGACCGCGACGGCTATGAGGTGGTGCAGCTCTACATCCACGACAAGGTGGCCACCATCTCCCGCCCGCTGAAGGAGCTGAAGGGATTCCAGCGCGTATTCCTGAAGGCGGGAGAGTCGAAGACCGTGACCTTCGAGCTGACGCAAGACCTCATGCGCTACTACGACGCTTCCCTCCGCCCCGCCATCGAGCCGGGGGAGGTGACGGTCATGGTGGGTCCCGACAGCCGTGACTTGCAGTCCCTCGACATCACGCTGCGATAGGCGGGGAAGCCAGCCCCGTGACGTATCGTATGCGAGGCCTTTGGGGGCCTGGCATATAACGTGGGTTCGACGAATCTCAGCTTGTGCGCATAATCTGTCATGGTCAACGTGTAGAGACGCATTCTTGCGTCTCAGCAAGCAAGATCGCTGAATGAAATCACCGCTTGCGAAGGCCTGGCGGTTTGTAGAGACGCATTCTTGCGTCTCTACAACTTTTCGTCGAATGCACGAATATAAGTTGTCTTGGATGTGAAAACAAGTAGTCTTGGTGGTGGGGGAAACAAGTTGTCTTGACAACCAAGGCAACTTGTTTCCCAGGGGGGCTGTTTAGAGGAGGCGGATGGGGCTCCCAAGGTGGCTATTTCCCCTTCTTGTCCAGCCTCTTCAGGCAGCGTTTGGCTTCTGGATGGGTGGGGTAGAGGGTGAGCGCTTTCTCGTAGTTGCGGCGGGCGGCCTCGGGCAGGTGTTCCGCCTCGCACTCCTTTCCCATGATGACGTGCTCGGTGGCCAGTTTCTTCAGGAACTCCTGCTGCTCTTCCTTCTCCTGGCGGAGGGTCTCCACCTCGGCTCTCAGCTGGTTGACCACGTTGAGCTTGCGGCGGATAAGTCGCTTTGCGCTGGGTCGCTCTATGTCGTAACGGCAATGGATGGCCTGGAAGAAGTAGTCCAGGGTGGCTTGCATATCGCCTTTGTCGAAGGCCTTGGCGGCCTCTGAGTAGAGGATGTCCGCTTTCGAGGCTTGCAGTGCCGTGTCTATCGCCTGCTGGTCATTGAAGTGGGTGGCGAAGTGTTTCACCTCGTTCCTCACGTATATGTCCTCCCTCCGTATAGGATCGCTAAGGCTGATGCCTTGCAGGGAAGTGCAGCGGGAGAGCGCCACGTAGGTGAGGCCTGCGGCGAACACTCTTCCGCCCAGGTCAATCTTCACCTGGCTGAAGGTGAGTCCTTGGCTCTTGTGCACGGTAATGGCCCACGCCAACCGCAGGGGGAGCTGCACGTAGCGGCCTATTTCCTCCTCTTCTATCTTCTGTTCCCGCTCGTTGAAGTGGTAGCGCATGTTGCTCCAGGCGGCAGGCTCCACGGTCACCTCGTCGCCATTCTCCAGCTTGACGTAGACGACGCCCTTGTCCGCCTCTTCGTCAAACCCGGTCACTGTGCCCAGCGTCCCGTTTACCCATTGGTGTTCCGTGTCGTTTTTCACGAAGATGACCTGTGCTCCAGGTTTCAGCCACAGCTCGATGGGCGTGGGCAGGCTGTTGTCGGCGAACTCTCCCTCTATGATGCCGCGGGAGAGCGTTGCCTTTCCCTCTAGCCGGTCTAGTTGCCGCTGGTTGATGTAGTCCACCGAGTCACGGAGCGAGGAGAGCGTGATAGCCAGCCTGGAGTCGTCTTCCGGGAGCGAGGCTCCTACCTGCCGGTTGAGCTGTAGCAGGTCTTCGGGCTGCAGTTGGTTGACACGCACGTGGTCCAGGATGTTGATGAAAGAAGGGTCGCCTTGGCGGTAGACTTTCTTCAGCTCCACGCTGAGCAGCCTCATCTCCTGGAAGACCTTGGCATTGAAGAAATAGAAGTTGGGGTAATAGGGCGTGAGCAGTTTGCGGTCGTCCTCTTTCACTACAGGCTCCAGCTGGAAGACATCGCCCACCAGCAACAGTTGCTTGCCGCCGAAGGGTTCCCGCATGTTTTGATTGTAGACTCTCAACACCTTGTCTATGAAGTCTATGATGTCGGCCCTTACCATGCTTATCTCGTCTATGATGACCAGCTCCAACGCCCTGAGCAGTTTTATCTTCTCGGAGTTATAGCGCAATGTCTTGCGGAGGTTGCGCACGCTATAGCGGCTGTCGTTGGGCAATAGCGGATGGAAGGGGAGCTTGAAGAAACTGTGGAGGGTAGAGCCTCCCGCGTTGATGGCGGCAATGCCCGTAGGGGCCAGTACCACGCATTTCTTCTTGGTGTTTTGGGCTATGTAGCGCAAGAAAGTGGATTTACCCGTTCCCGCCTTTCCTGTGAGGAAAAGCGAGTTACGGGTAAACTGTATGATGTGGAGCGCGTTTTGCAGCTCAGGATTATGTGTGTCTATCTGGTTGCCTTGGGTCATCGGAGTTAGAGGTCTTCCAGCCTGATGATTTGTTCGGTGGGTTTCTCTTGCTCTTTGCCCTTGGGCGGTGCTTCTTGGCGGGTGGCCTGGCTGTGGCTCTCCTCTACGCTGGCGGGCACGTCGTCTTCCGGCACGAGGCTTTGCCTGGCGTCTTTCAGCATTTCCTGTTGCAACGTGAGACTGTCAACGAGCGTGGTGTCCACTTTTGGCTTTGAGTAGTAGCTGTCGCAGATATACATGTCTCGGCTCACGTCTTCCTCCTTGGGTGGTGGGAACTTGCCGCGATAGCGCTTGAACTCAGGGTCGTCCAGGAGATATTGCCAGAAATACCCGCAGATGGGCAGTGCCGTTCGGGAACCTTGTCCGAGCGCCCCTGTACGGAAGTGTATGCTGCGGTATTCGCCTCCTACCCATGCGCCGACCACGAGCTTGGGGCTGATGCCCATGAACCAAGCGTCTGAGTGGTTGTTGGAAGTTCCTGTCTTGCCCCCGAAGTCCGTGTCGCGGAACTTGCCCACGTATCCCCAAAGGCTTTGCGAGGTTCCGCCTGGCTCTTTCATGCCGCCCTCCAATAGCTGCTGCATCAAGAAGGCACTGCGATAGGGGATGACTTGTTCTGTCTCTGTGGGAGCTACGTATATCTCCTTGCCATCCCGGTCCAATATGCGGGTCACCAATACGGGGTCTATGTGCTTGCCGTCGTTAGCCACGGTGCAATAGGAGTTGACCATTTCCAGCAAGTTGACGTCACTGGAGCCCAAGGCCAATGAGGGATTGTCTTCCAATGGACTCTTGATGCCCATCTTCTGGGCTGTCTCTATGATGCGGTTGATGCCCATCTCCTGCCCCAACCTGACGGCCACGGAGTTGATGCTACGGGCGAAAGCGCCCTTCAGCGGCATGGAGTCTCCCGAGAAAGTGCCATTGGCGTTGCTGGGGGTCCAGGTCTCCATCTCGTGCTTGCGCTTGTTGTAGACCTGCATGGAGATATATTCGTCTCTCCGCTTGTCACAAGGCGTGAGTCCCTGGTTCATGGCTTCAGTGTAGACAAACAACTTGAACGTGGAGCCAGGTTGGCGCATGGCCGTCACCTTGTCATACTTCCAGGAGTTGAAGTCGATGTCTCCTACCCAGGCCTTGACGTGTCCCGTGGCGGGTTCCATGGCAACGAATGAGCAGTGCATGAAATGTACCATGTATTTGATGGAGTCCTCTGAAGTCATCTCTTTCGTGATAGTACCCTGCTTATAGTCAAACAACTTCACGGGATGCTTCCATTCCTTGTAATAGTAGGCCACGGAGTCAGGATCGTTGGGGAAGCGGGCCTCCAGTGCCTTGTAGAAAGGCTGCCGCTTCGCGATGTCATCGATAAAGCCTGGTATCACCTGTCCTCTTTCGTCAACCCACGGGTCTCTGTTTCCCCAATGGTTATTGAAGTTGCGTTGCACGATTTGCATCTGCTTGCTCACGGCTTGCTCGGCATACTTCTGGATGCGGGTATCGATGGTGGTGTATATTTTCAGGCCGCTGGTGTAAAGGTCGTATCCTTCTTCCTCGCACCAGTCTTTCAGGTAATCGGCCACGGCCTCGCGGAAATAGTTGGCCTGGCTGTCATAATTATCCTCCAACTTGAAGTCTAGCTTGATAGGCAGTCGTTTCAGGGAATCGCAAGCCGTTTGGCTTAAATAGCTATGGGAAACCATGTTGTTAAGCACGACATTGCGACGGGCGAGACTATTCTCGGGATGCGACTTTGGACTGTAGTAAGTGGTTGCCTTGAGCATGCCTACCAATACGGCGGCCTGTTCGGTAGTGAGTTTGGCGGGTGTGGTGTTGAAATATACCTTGGATGCCGTCTTTATGCCATAAGCATTGGAGCCGAAATCCACGGTGTTGGCATACATCGTGAGAATTTCCTTCTTTGTGTACACGGCTTCCAGCTTCATGGCGATAATCCATTCCTTGCTTTTTACGATGAGAATGCGCAGCCCGGGAATCTTTCCCAAAAGGCCTGTGCTGTATTGCGAGCGCACACGGAACATGTTCTTGGCCAGCTGTTGCGTGATGGTTGACGCACCGCGCCCCTCATGATGCAAGAAAGCGTCCTTGGCGGCGGCGAACACGCCAATGGGGTCCACTCCGATATGCTTGTAGAAGCGTTCGTCCTCTGTGGAGATGAGGGCTTGGAAGAAGGCTGGATTAACTTCCTCGTACTTCACGGGTGTACGGTTCTCGTTGAAGTATTTGCCTATCAACTTGCCTTGGGCATCGTATAGCTCAGAGGCTTCGCTGGTATGCGGATTCATGATGCCCGAGAAGAAACCCGGAGACTTGCCAAAGAGCCAAAGGAAGTTGATGTCCACGGCACCTAGGTAGACGATGAGTGCCACGATGCAGGAGACGAGTGCCACCAAGGTCTTTACGTACCATGCTTTTCCACGATAGAGGCTGGCGTACCACGGGAAGAAGTTCTTGATTTTCTTCCAGAGCCAAGAAAAAAACTTTCGTATCTTATTCATTTGGGATAAAGAATATACTGCAAAGGTATAGATTATAATTGAAACTACAGGAAAGAGTCTACATAATTTAGGATTTCTTTAATCTTGTCGGGGTGGAACCATCTGATTTCTTCGTCTCGCTTGAACCAAGTGAGTTGCTTGCGCATATACCTTCGGGTGTTTGACTGTATTTGCCGCACGGCTTCTTCCAGGGGTATTCCTCCGTCGAAATGTTGGAACAACTCTTTGTATCCTACGGTATTGAGGGCGTTGAGATGACGCAAAGTGTACATGGAACGGGCTTCTTGCTCCAGTCCTAGTTCCATCATTTGCAGTACCCGCAGGTTGATGCGCTCGTAGAGTTCTTCCCGTTCACGGTTAAGTCCTATTTTTACGATACGGAAGGGACGTCGCTTTATGCTGTTAGTGCGAAATGACGTGTATGTCTTTCCTGTCATGTGGCAGATTTCCAAGGCGTGGATGACGCGGCGGGGATTGTGCTTGTCCACGATAGCCCAATGCTCGGGGTCTAATTGACGAAGTTCTTCCACCATTGCTTCAAGGCCTTCTTCCGCTAAGCGCCTTTTCATCAACTCGCGTGTCTCGTCGTTGATGGTTGGAATGTCATCTATGCCTTTACATACAGCGTCTACATACATCATGCTGCCTCCGCTGAGCAAGGCGGAAGAGGAATAGCTTTCTTCGAACAGCCTAGGCAGGAGACTCATTACGTCTGCCTCATACATTGCTGCGCTATAGTAATCGGCAATGCTATGTGTACCAACGAAATAATGCCGCACCCGCTGTCTTTGTTCGGCGGTGGGTGCGGCAGTACCTATGGGAATCTCCTTGAAAATCTGGCGGGAGTCAGCGTTGACAATAGGCGTATTCAAATGCTCGGCTACCTGCAGGCAAGTCTCCGTCTTGCCCACGCCCGTGGGACCTATGATGACGAAGAGTGTTTGCATCTATCGGATGATGCCTCGTTTGGATTGTTCCACGAAGTCAATGATATATTGGATATTTTTGTCGATTTCCAGGTGAGCCTTGATTTCATCGATACCTTCTTTTAACAAGCCCTTGGAGTAGAGTAGGCGATAGGCTTCGTGAATACGTTCAATCTCCTCATTGTTAAAACCGTGGCGGCGTAGACCTACAATGTTGATACCCGCATAGCGGATGGGTTCCTTGCCTGCGATGATAAAAGGAGGAATGTCCATGGAGAAACCCCTGCCACCCTGTATCATCACATAGCCGCCAACACGGCAGAACTGATGTGCAAGCACAGTGGCACTGATGACCGCATAATCATCAATCACCACTTCACCGGCGAACTTGGTGGAATTGCCCACGATGACGTTGTTGCCCAATACACAATCGTGTCCCAAGTGCATGTTCTCCATCAGCAAGTTGTTGTTGCCTACGATGGTAGTCCCCTTTGAGGCGGTGCCCCTAGATATGGTGACATTCTCTCGGATGCTATTGTTGTCACCTATTTGGCAGGTAGTATCCTCACCGCGAAACTTGAGGTCTTGTGGTTTAGTGGATATGCTGGCGCCTGGGAAGAACTCGTTGTTGTTACCTATGCGGGCACCATAGTGTATGGTTACATTGTTGACCAACACGTTGTTGTCGCCCATCACGGTGTTCTTGTCTATGCAGCAGAAGGGGCCTATCACGTTGTTGTCGCCCATTTTCGCCTCTGGGTGCACATAAGCCAATGGACTTATTTGATTCATATCTATAGGTTGTGTTATTTATTCTTGATGATTTGAGCGGTGAATGTAGCTTCTGACACGACCGTGTCTCCCACAAACATGTATCCTTTCATGGCGCTGATGCCATGGCGGACAGGATGGAGCAGCTCCACGCGGAAGAGCAATGTGTCTCCGGGTACTACCTTCTTACGGAACTTCACGCCATCGATAGCCAAGAAGTAAGTACTCCAACGCTCAGGCTCTTCTAGTTGGCTGAGCACTAATAGGCCTCCACATTGTGCCATGGCCTCTACCTGCAACACGCCTGGCATTACAGGCTCTTCGGGGAAGTGCCCCTGGAAGAAAGGCTCGTTGGCCGTGACGTTCTTTACGCCCACGATGCTGGTGGCTCCCATGTAGATGACTTTGTCTATGAGCTGCATGGGATAACGATGGGGTAACAACTGGCGGATGCGGATGTTGTCCATGATAGGCTCCTCGTTGGGATTGTATACGGGAGCCTGTATCTCGTGTTTGCGTATTTCCTTGCGCATCATGCGGGCGAACTTGTTGTTGATGGTGTGGCCAGGACGTGTCGCCACGATACGTCCCTTAATGGGCTTACCTATCAAGGCCATGTCCCCAATAATGTCTAACAGCTTGTGGCGGGTGCACTCATTTTCCCACATAAGGGGTTTGTGCTGGATGTATCCTAACTTGGAGGCATCCATGTGGGGCACATGCAGGAGATCTGCCAATTGATCTAATTTCTCTTGGTCCACTTGGCGCTCATAGATGACAATAGCATTGTCCATGTCGCCCCCCTTGATGAGGTTGGCCTGCAGCAATGGCATGATATCTCTCACGAACACGAAAGTACGGGCGGGAGCTATCTCGGTGGCATAATTGTCCAGGTTGTCAATGGTGGCGAACTGGCTGTTGATGAATTTGCTCTCGAATGAGCACATGGTCGTAATGCTGAACTCGTCATCGGGCAAGATGGTTATGACGGCTCCACTTTCCTCGTCTTTTACCTCCAGTTTATGCTTGATGATATAATAATCTTTCTCGGCGTTCTGCTCCTGCACGCCCACCTCCTTGATTTTCTCGACATACATCAAGGCAGAACCGTCCAGGATGGGGAACTCAGGGCCATTTACTTGTATCAAGCAATTGTCTATCCCCAAGGCGTAGAGGGCGGACATACCATGTTCTATAGTGGAAATGCGTATGTCGCCATTTCCCAACACAGTGCCTCGCTGGGTGTCTATTACTTTCTCGGCAACGGCATCGATGACGGGCTGGCCTTCCAGGTCAATGCGCTGTATCTTGTATCCATGATTCTCTGGCGCGGGATTGAAGATGACAGTCAGGTTAAGGCCTGTATGTAGTCCTTTCCCGGAGAGCGCAAAGCTCCCCTTTAGCGTTTTTTGTTTAGACATGGTTATTTGTATTTTAGTTTTATAGTTTGGATTTTTTCAGTTCTTCCACTTGTTTTTTCAGCTCATTCAGTTCTCTGTACATCTCGGGCAACTTACGGAAAACGGCTTGTGACTTGAAGTATGGCTTTTGCTCCATGGGAGGAGTGCCTATCAATTGCTGGTTATCTTTGAGACTGCCAGGAACACCACTTTGCGCACCTAGCATCACCTTGTTGCCTATAGTAATGTGGCCTGCCACGCCGACCTGCCCGCCGAACATGCACCACTGGCCTACTTTTGTGCTACCCGCAACGCCTACTTGCGCAGACATCACCGTGTTTTCTCCTATGTCGGTGTTGTGGGCAATTTGCACCAGATTATCCAGTTTCACGCCTTTCCTCACATAGGTACTTCCCATGGTGGAACGGTCTACGCACGTGTTGGCACCTATCTCTACGTTGTCCTCTATGGTGACAATGCCTATCTGCGGTATCTTATCATAGCCATCAGGACCAGGGGCGAAACCAAAACCATCCGCGCCAATCACGGCACCAGCGTGCAAAGTGACATTGTTGCCCAATTTGCATCCATAGTATATCGTGGTGTTAGGGTAGAGCAAGCAATTCTCGCCCACTGAGACACCTTCGCAGATAACCGCATGGGGATAGATCTGGCTTCCTTTGCCAATGGTGACGCCATCACCTATGTAAGCGAAGGCACCGATATAAACGTCCTCTCCAATAGTTGCCTTAGGCGAAACGAAAGCCATGGAATCAATGCCTTTCTTCTTAGGCCTCATTGACTCATAGAGTTGTAACAGCTTGGCCACCGCTTCATAAGCGCTCTTCACGCGAATAAGAGTAGGTTTCACAGGCTGGTTGAGTTCTACGGTCTCGTCCACGAGCACTATAGACGCGTGTGTGTTATATAAATAATGTGTATATTTGGGGTTGGAAAGGAAAGCGATGGCCCCCGGCTTCCCCTCTTCTATCTTGGAGAAGGTGTTCACCGTGGCGTTCTTGTCGCCTTCGATACGCCCTTGCACGAACTGGGCGATTTGCTGAGCCGTAAATTCCATATGGTTGAGTTTCTATATATTAAATGCAAATTTAATAATATTATTTCAATTACGGTGATAACAGAGGTAATATTTACGTATTTTTTTAGATAGCAGATTGATGTTGAGCAAGTCGGAAGCCTCGGCGATATCTTTGCATGTTCCATCCTTATACAGGATGGAAATTTTGTCGTCATTGATATCATACATGTCTTTCTGTACGACATTCCAACTCATCAAGTAGCTGGTTTCCTCTTCGCTAACCCCAAATCGGGACGACAGTTGTTTACGGAAATCCTCCAGCCTCGATTGGGGTAGTGGCTCATCGTAAATCTCCACTTTGAAAGTGTTTCTGTTAACGAGGTCATTGGCCAATAGCGAGAGTATCTTGTCTGGGTGCTCAGTCCATACCTTTACGCTGCTCCAGATGTCGTTGTCGTCTAACATCTCGTAACATCTAAGTGATTCTTCATGTTGGGTGAAGAAATCAGCGTCTACGTGATGATAAAGGAAATGGCGCAGCTGTGGGGGAGCGAATACGTTTTCTCCTTGCTGGGCCAAGAAACTTGCCCTTTTTAGCAAGTTAACCAACACTTTCTCGGCGGCTACGGCAGTCTTGTGCAGGTACACCTGCCAATACATCAACCTGCGGGAGGTCAGATAGTTTTCTATGGAGTAGATGCCTTTTGACTCCACCACTAGTTGGTCTTCTACGACATCTAGCATCTTGATGATGCGAGCGGAGCCGATATTTCCTTCGGTCACTCCCGTAAAGAAACAGTCCCTGCGCAGGTAGTCGAGCCTGTCCATGTCGAGTTGGCTGCTGATAAGCTGGTGTAAGAACCGTTTGGGATACTCATCCTTGAAAATTTTCAAGGCTAAGTTAAGCCCTCCGTTCATTTCCTTGTTGATTTGCGACATCATCATCAGTGATATCTCTTCATGGGATATGCCGTGTATGAGCGTATGTTCCAGCACATGGGAGAATGGGCCATGCCCGATATCATGCAGCAAGATAGCGGCTTCCACGGCTTCGGCCTCTGGATCGAAGATGAAAATGCCTTTTTGCCGTAAAGAGTTGATGGCTTCACTCATCAAGTGGAAGGCGCCTAGGCTATGCTGAAAACGGGTGTGTTGCGCTCCTGGATAGACCATGCAGGCCAACCCCAGTTGCTTGATGCGGGTAAGGCGCTGCATTAGTGGATGTCTTACGATATCGTAAAGCAATCCACGAGGTATCTTGATAAACCCAAATACAGGGTCGTTGATGATTTTGCAATCGTTCAAGGCGGAGATTCTTTAGGGTTGCCAAGTGGGATGAGGAGTAAGCGCTTGCAGTTCTTCGCTCATCTGCTGTTGCATCTCCTTGGCTTTTAGGGAGGCTATTTCAGCGAAATCTTTGTCTTGGCTGGCATAGATGATGCCACGAGACGAATTGACCAACAGGCCGCAATCCTTGTTCATTCCATAGTGGCACACGTCTTGCAAGCTACCGCCTTGCGCTCCTACGCCTGGCACTAGCAGAAAGTGGTCGGGAACCCATTTGCGGATATCCTTGAACATTTCGCCTTGCGTAGCTCCTACCACGTACATCATATTCTCTTTGTTGCCCCATTGCAGAGACTTCGTCAACACTTTCTCGAACAGGCGCACGCCTTCTTTATCTTCCATGAACTGGAAATCATGACTGCCCTTGTTGCTGGTCAACGCTAACAGGATAACCCATTTGTCTTGGTAGGCCAAGAAAGGCGTCACGCTGTCCTCTCCCATGTAGGGCGCCACGGTCAGCGCATCTATATCATATTCCTCAAAGAAGGTTTTGGCGTACATGGTAGACGTGTTACCGATATCACCGCGCTTGGCGTCCGCAATGATGAAATGCTTGGGATAGTTTTTTTTCAGGTAGTTCACGGTCTTTTCGAAAGCCTTCATACCTTTCAAACCATAGCACTCGTAAAACGCCAGGTTGGGTTTGTAGGCTACGCAATAAGGGGCGGTAGCGTCAATGATGGCTTTGTTGAAAGCGAAAATGGGGTCTTCTTCATTTCTTAAGTGAGCGGGTATCTTATTGATATCCGTGTCCAGGCCCACGCAGAGGAAAGTCTTCTTCTCGAAAATCTGTTCGATAAGTTGTTGCCGGTTCATGATATTTTATATACTTTAGGGTTATATTAGAGTTCACTCTCTTTTAGTTTTTCGGCGTTCTCCGCCACCGTGAGCGCATCGATCATTGCCTGGATGTCTCCGTTGAGAAAACCGCCCAGGTCATGGGTAGTGTATCCGATGCGATGGTCTGTGACACGTCCTTGTGGGAAGTTATAGGTACGAATCTTTGCGCTGCGGTCTCCCGTGGATACCAAACTTTTTCTGCGGCTGGCAATGTCATCTACATATTTTTGGTGTTCTCTGTCATAGATGAAAGTGCGCAACCTGCTCAGGGCACGTTCCTTGTTCTTGGGTTGGTCACGTGTTTCAGTACATTCGATGAGAATCTCTTCCGTTTCTCCTGTGATAGGGTTTTTCCAGGGATAGCGCAACCTGACCCCTGATTCCACCTTGTTCACGTTCTGTCCACCTGCGCCACTAGAGCGGAATGTGTCCCACTTGATATCGCCCTCGTTGATATTCACTTCAAATTTGTCAGCCTCGGGCAATACGGCCACCGTGGCGGCAGAAGTGTGCATGCGCCCTTGTGTCTCGGTAGCGGGCACACGTTGCACACGGTGTACACCTGACTCATATTTCAACGTACCGTAAACGTCTACTCCGCTCACGGCGAAGTCTATTTCCTTGTATCCGCCTACGGCTCCTTCGGAAACACTGGTCACGCTGAGAGACCAACCTTTTGAGTCGCAGAACTTCTTGTACATATTAAACAGGTCACCAGCGAAAAGAGCCGCCTCGTCGCCCCCTGTACCAGCCCGGATTTCCATTTGCACGTTCTTGGCGTCCTCAGGGTCTTTGGGTACCAGGGCTATCTTGATATCCTCTTCCAGTTTGGGCAGTAGGGCTTCGTTGTCGTTCAGCTCCTCGCGAGCCATCTCTTTCATGTCTGCGTCGCTCTCGTTGGCCAAAATATCCTTGGCTTCCTTGATGGCATTGAGGCAAGCCACATATTTCTTGCGAGCCTCCATGATATCGCCCAGGTCTTTATATTCCTTGGTGAGCTTCACGTATCGGGTTTGGTCGGCTATCACGTCGGGGTCTGTAATCAACGTGGATACTTCCTCGTATCTGCTTTCCAGTCCATCAAGTTTCTCTAATATGCTATTGTTGTCAGCCATTCTGTGTCGCTATATATTATATAATGTATAGTCACTATTGTCTTTCGGTAGCGGATTAGGCGTATTCGAAGGTGCCATATTCGCTCTTGATGGTGAGTGAGCGTAGGCCTTCCTCGATATGTCCCACTATTTGTGCGTCTATGCCAAAGCTTTGGCTGATGGCAATTACTTGGTCTGCCATCTCAGGACGCACGTATATCTCCATGCGATGTCCCATGTTGAATACTTGATACATCTCTTTCCAGTCTGTGCCAGAACATTCCTGGATGGCGCGGAAGAGGGGAGGAACGGGGAACATGTTGTCTTTTACCACTTTGCAGTTCTCGCCCACGAAGTGGAGCACCTTGGTCTGCGCACCACCCGTGCAATGCACCATACCATGTATCTCTGGGCGCATCTCGTCTAGCAACTTCTTGATGACGGGCGCATAGGTACGGGTAGGAGAAAGCACGAGTTCGCCCGCATTCACGGGGCTGCCGCTTATTTCATCGGTCAGCTTGTACTTTCCGCTATATACCAATTCCTCGGGTACGGCATGGTCGTAGCTTTCGGGATACTTCTCTGCCAGGTACTTGGCGAACACGTCGTGGCGTGCGCTGGTAAGTCCATTGCTGCCCATGCCGCCATTATATTTCTTTTCGTATGTGGCTTGTCCTGTGCTGCTCAGTCCTACAATCACGTCTCCCGGGCGTATATTTGCGTTGTCAATCACGTCTTTTCGCTTCATACGGCATGTAACCGTAGAGTCAACGATGATAGTGCGCACCAAGTCGCCTACGTCTGCGGTCTCTCCCCCAGTGGGATAGATGCCAATGCCCATGGCTCTCATTTCGGCCAGCAGCTCGTCTGTGCCATTGATGATGGCCGATATTACCTCGCCTGGCACCAACATCTTGTTCCTGCCGATGGTGCTCGACACGAGGATGTTGTCTACCGCTCCCACGCAGAGCAGGTCATCGGTATTCATCACGATGGCATCCTGTGCTATTCCCTTCCACACGCTCAGGTCGCCCGTCTCCTTCCAGTACATATAGGCAAGTGATGACTTGGTGCCCGCTCCGTCCGCGTGCATGATGTTGCAATACTCTGGGTCTCCGCCCAGTATGTCAGGGATGATTTTGCAGAATGCCTGGGGAAATATTCCCTTGTCTATGTTCTTGATGGCGTTGTGCACGTCTTCCTTGGCGGCGCTCACGCCTCTGTGTAAGTATCTGTTGTCCACTTTTGTTTGGTGATAAAGTTTATATATGCCAATTCCTTAATCTTTTCCTTCCCAAAATTCCCAGCTGGCGAAAGCTTGCAGCAGAAGCATTTCCAGCCCATTTTTGGTGGTGGCTCCATAGGCCGCTCCTTTTCTCATGAATAGCGTCTGGTCGGGATTATATATCAGGTCATAGAGCAAAGTCTTTGTGTCCATGGCCTCATAGGGCAACATGGGACATTCCTCTGTGTGGGGAAACATGCCGCATGGCGTGCAGTTGACGATGACGTTATGCTCCTTGATGATTTCGGGCGTTATCTGGCTGTATTGTATGGTGTTGGGTTTTTCGTATCGACTTACATAAACGACTTCCAGTCCAAGTTTCTTCAGCCCGTACGAGATGGCCTTGGCGGCGCCTCCCGTGCCAAGCACCAACGCTTTCTTGTGGAAACGTTCCAATAGCGGCTCTATGCTTTCGGTGAATCCTATTACGTCACTGTTGTAGCCCTTTAGTATGTTCTTTTTGCCTTTATGTTCTACCCTGATGACGTTTACGGCTCCGATGGCTCTTGCCTCTGGACTGATGTAGTCCAAATAGTCCATCACTTTTTCCTTGTAGGGAATGGTCACGTTGAGGCCACGCAGGTTGAGGTTGGTGTTTACCACTTCCGCCAAGGCCTCTATCCTGGGTATTTCGAAGTTGATATACTCGGCATCGATATTCTCGCTCTTGAATTTCTCGTTGAAATAACTCATTGAGAAGGAATGCCCCAAGGGATAGCCTATTAATCCATACTTGTCCATAAGTGCGTTATTTAGTTGCGTAATACATGGTGCATATGCCAAATGTAAGGCGCTGGAAACCTACTTCCGTGAAGCCAATCTTGCGCAACACGTCCATCATGGTTTCTCCCTGCGGGAAAGCGTCGATGGTCTTCGTGAGGTAGGAATAAGCGGCCTTGTCGCCCGATATCATTTTGCCGTATAAGGGCAGTACGCTGTGGGAATAGAGCCTGAAAAGTTGTCGCCAGGGGAAACTTACGGGCGTGGTGAGCTCCAGTAACGCCATTTCGCCACCATCTTTCAGCACGCGGTAGATTTCCCTTAATCCTCTTTCCAGGTCTTGGAAGTTGCGGATTCCAAATGCGGCGATGACTGCGTCGAAGGTTTCCTTGGGGAATCCCAGGTCCATGCAGTCTTCCTTTTGGAAGCGGATGACATCGTCTAGCCCTTCTTCGGAAGCCTTCTGTCTGCCTATTTCCATCATGCCCTCTGAGATATCCACGCCAATGACGCTCTCCGGCTCCAACGAGTGGGCCGCCTGTATGGCGAAATCACCCGTTCCCGTAGCCACGTCGAGTATTCTCCTGGGCTTGAAAGCGGCCAAATGCCGAATGGCTTTCTTGCGCCACCACTTATCTATGTCCCAGGAGAGCCGATGGTTAAGTTTGTCATAGGTGGGAGCGATGTTGTCAAACATCCGCTCCACCTCTTCGCCTTTGCCGTCAGCCCCTCCGTAAGGCTTTATTTCCTCCTGCTTGAATGCCATCTTGGGTGCCGTTACTTGCGTATGGCAAGGTAGTCGCTCACGTTTTTCTCTATTCTGGCGGCTATGTCACCCTCTTCCGCGGCCTTGTCAAACTTCTCGCCAGTGATACGCTCAAACAGTTCTATGTATCTTTCGCTCACGCTCTCGGCATATTCGTCCGTGATTTCGGGCATGGTCTGCCCAGGCTCGTTCATGAAGTTGTGCTCTATCAGCCATTGGCGCACGAACTCTTTGGAGAGTTGCTTTTGTGGCTCGCCTTTCTCCAGTTTCTCCTCGTAGCCGTCAGCGTAGAAGTAGCGGCTGGAGTCGGGAGTGTGAATCTCGTCAATGAGGTAGATTTTGCCGTCACGCTTGCCAAACTCATACTTCGTGTCCACCAAGATGAGGCCTTGCCTCTTGGCTATTTCCTGTCCGCGCTGGAATATCTTGCGGGTATAATCCTCTACGATTTCGTAATCTTCGCGGCTCATGATGCCTTGTGCGATGATTTCCTCCTTGGAGATGTTCAGGTCATGGCCCTCGTCAGCTTTGGTGGTAGGCGTGATGATAGGCTCTGGGAAGCGCTCGTTCTCCCTCATGCCATCTGGCAACTTCACGCCGCAAAGCTCGCGGCAGCCGTCCTTGTAGGCCCTCCAGGCACTGCCCGTAAGGATGGAGCGTATGATCATCTCCACCTTGAAGCCCTTGCATTTCAGTCCCACGGTCACCATGGGGTCTGGAGTGGCCAGCTTCCAGTTGGGGCAGATGTCCGTGGTGGTGTCCAGGAACTTGGCGGCTATCTGGTTGAGCACTTGTCCCTTGAAGGGGATGCCCTTGGGCAACACTACGTCGAAGGCTGAAATGCGGTCTGTGGCCACCATCACTATCAGGTCGTCATTGATGTTGTACACGTCGCGCACCTTTCCATGGTAAACGCTTTTCTGTCCGTTGAAGTGAAAATCGGTTTGGGTTAATGCTTTTGTCATTTTGCTATGTTTTTATTTGTTCTTTCTTTGTCGTAGGCTTCATAGGCGTTGACGATGCGCGTCACCAGTTTGTGGCGCACGATGTCTTTCTCTCCAAGCCTCACCACGCCAATGCCCTTTACGCCTTCCAGTATGCTGATGGCCTCTTTCAGCCCGCAAGTCTGGTTGTGGGGCAAGTCTATTTGGGTAAGGTCGCCCGTGATGATCATCTTCGAGTTGGCGCCCATTCGGGTGAGGAACATCCTGATCTGTTGCGGGGTGGTGTTTTGCGCCTCGTCGAGTATTACCACGGCGTCGTTGAGCGTCCTTCCTCTCATGAAGGCCAGTGGGGCTATCTGTATCACGTGCTTGTCCATCATGTCTTGTAACTTGATGGCGGGCAGCATGTCTTCCAAGGCGTCATAGAGGGGCTGCAGATAGGGGTCTATTTTCTCTTTCATGTCGCCTGGCAGGAAGCCTAGTTTCTCGCCAGCTTCCACGGCGGGTCTGGAGAGTATCAGCCTCCTTGCGCCTTTTTCCTTGAGAGTTTTTACCGCCAGAGCGATGCTCAGGTATGTCTTGCCTGTTCCCGCCGGGCCAATGGCAAACACCATGTCGTTGTTCTCATAGGCCTCCACCAGTTTCCGCTGGTTTTCGCCGCGGCTCTTGATGGGCTTGCCGGATATGTTGTATACCAACACGTCCCTTCCTTCGTCCACCTTGGGTTGCCTTCCCTTGATGATGTCCAGTATGTCTTCCTCGCCCAGTTGGTTGTATTTCAGCACATGCTTGCGCATGGTCTCTATGTCTTCTTCCGCCTTTGCCATCTGTTCCTCGTCCCCCAGCAGTCGTATGACGTTGTCTCTGGCGGCGACGCGCAGTTTGGGGAAAAGCGACTTTATCATGAGCAGGTGGCTGTTGTTGGCACCATAGAAGACCACGGGGTCTATATCCTCTAATACGATATGTTTCTCTATCAACTTGCTTTCTTGTTAGGGTCTGTGTATACGACGTTGCAAAAGTACGAAATATATTCTGAATACGCAAGGTTTTAACCATAAATATGTCCTTGTCCGCAAGGATGGATAACGAGTCGGGGAAGGGGTAGGATACGTTTGCGGGGCATGACCATCTATTTCTTTTTCGATGATATGCGTTTTCTCGCGGATTATTCGTAACTTCGCGCCAGATTCTTTAGATGGAGAAACCTGGCATATGAGAAAATTCCCGTTCAATATAAGAGAGGACAAAGGAGTATCCGCTCTCAAGAAGTGGAGAAACTTTAAGGTCACCAAGCGGCAGTATACCTTGGGGTTTCTCTCTTGCGTGGCGCTATTGGCGTTGGTGAGGTGCGTCTTCCCTGGCGTGGCAGAGCCTAAGGAGGAGAAGGTCGCCGTTGTGGATAGCCTGGGAGTAGACTCGCTGGCCGTGTTGGCCCATGCCCCGTTGCCCATGAGCACCGCCCAAGCGGACGGGAAGTCCCGTTTCTTCAACGCTGATGGTACGGTGGCCAGGCATCGTATTTGGAGCGTGCCCCACTTTGGGAATACTTTTCCCGACCAAAACGACGTGCAACTGCTGGCGGCCAGTAGGTGGGGCGTGGAGCCCGTGAAGGATAGGGCCGAGGCGGAACATCGCATGTCGGAGTTGGTGTATATAGAGAGTAATCCTTTTTTCCACGTGGATAAGCTGACTAGCAGTATCCCTTATCTTGTACCCCGTGCCTCGGTGTTGCTGCAAGACATAGGCCGTGCCTTTTTCGACTCGCTCCAGATCAAGGGTGTGCCCCTCCACCAAGTGATCGTGACCAGCGTGTTGCGCAGCAAGGACGACGTCGCTAAGTTGCAGGGTCGTAACCTTAACGCCAAGGAAAACAGCTGTCACCTCTATGGCACTACCTTTGACATCTGTTACAATCGTTACAAGACAGTGGAGCCGCCAGGCGAGAAGCGCCGTGAGGTGCGCAACGATACCTTGAAGTGGATACTCAGCGAGGTGTTGCAAGACTTCCGTGAGCAGCGCCGCTGCTATGTCAAGTACGAGGTGAAACAAGGTTGCTTCCACATTACGGTCAACTAACGGTGCGGAGACCCGTCGCCAGCCAGCGGAGCAAGCTGTAGAAGAGAAACTGTAAATGAATATAAGCCTTTGATATATAGCGGTTTGCTCTTTTACAAAAAAGAAAAAGAAGACACAGGTTGAAGCCGCTTGTCAAAACAAGTTGTTTTGATAAGCAAAACAACTTGTTTTGATGGGCGATTTAACTTGTTTTGATGGGCAAAACAAGTTGTTTTCTAGCTTCACATGGCAGGATGAGGGTATTGATTTTTTGTTCATTTCGGCAGGGCGATGGATAAAAAAGCGTAAATTATTATCTTGGTGCGCTTTTTTCCACTGAAAAGCTTGCGGGATTGAAAGTTAATTCTTATATTTGCGGAGAGTTTTTAGCAAATCACAATAAGGATTATTCCGTTGTGTAAACATTAGGTACCCGTCAACCTCCAATGGCGGGATTTTTTATTTTTCTTTGTTTTGCGCGTTTTATGAAGAAATTTGTTGCTATTTTGTTGCTCTTTGTTCCGTTGCTTGCCCAACGGACCTTAGCCCAATCCCTTTTGCCCAACGAGAAAAACAGGGTGATAGTCACGACTGACTTGGGAGGAACGGATCCCGACGATATCCAGTCGATGATACATTTACTGGTGTGCTCTAATGTCTATGACATAGAGGGGTTGGTAAGCTCTCAGGTATGGATGACAGACCCAGACAAAACGGGAAAGATAAAAGAGGTGGTGGAACGCTTTGGCGAGGTCTTGTCCAGGCTGAAAAAACACGATCCAGGCTATCCCGATTTAGATTATCTGCGTTCCATTGTCAAGCGGGGGCAAGCCGTTTCCAATATGGATGGAGTGGGAGAGGGGAAAGATTCTCCTGGCTCGGAGTTGATTATAGCGGCGGTGGACAAGAAAGGAGATAATCGCCCCGTTTGGCTGACTGCATGGGGAGGTATGAACACCATTGCCCAGGCCATTTGGAAAGTGAAGCATACCCGTGGCGAAAGTGAGCTCAAGCGGTTCTTGGGTAAAATCCGTATTTATGACATTTTGGGACAAGATGACGCTGGAGCGTGGATAGCGCATAATTTTCCCGACATCCTGTATATCCGCAATAAACACGTGTATGGTTGGCCGCCTTCAGATGAGTGGATAAAAGGTCACATCCAGTGCCATGGCTCTCTTGGGAAGGTTTATCCGAATAGGATCTGGGCCACAGAGGGAGATTCTCCCGCATTTCTCTATCTGTATGCCAATGGCCTTAACGTGCCGGACAGCGTGGATTATGGAGGTTGGGGCGGCCGTTTCTCGAAAGAGAAACAGAGTGGTTTGAGAGGCATGGACTTTATTGAAAAGAGCGGAAAAGACGAAACGCAGTATGACCCTTATTATATGTACGTGAGCGCACCAGAGGGCGTGCAGGCCATCAATAAGTGGCAACGCCATATCTGGAACGACTTCGAGGCTCGCATGCGATGGGCGGCTACAGACAGATTTGAAGCCGCCAACCATCATCCCATGGCCATCGTGAACGGGGAACGTTCCTTGCGATGCCTGTATGTTGATGCAAAAGCCGGCGAGACGTTGACTTTCGATGCCTCCCAGTCAGAGGATGTCGACAATGACAACTTATCATATAACTGGTCGGTGTACGCGGAGCCGAGTACTTATAAAGATAAGGTAGCGGTAAAGAGCGGGAAACTTCCTCTTTGCCATGTGGCTGTGCCGCATGACGCGTCGGGGAAGACCATCCACCTGATATTGGAAGTGACCGATGATGGCACGCCCAACTTAACCGCCTATAAGCGCATTGTCTTGCGGGTGAGATGATAAGGCAAGGTTTTGTTTTCAGCTCTTGCCTCGCGGTGCCTGGGTATACGCATAGGTATTGTGGGCAACGTGCATGGGAGGGGGGATGAAAGAGTGAATAAATCTTGACAAAGCCAGGGTGGTGCTGGAGGCGGCTTGGGCGCGAGGAAAAACGCAACTAGTTGCGTCGCCCCACGCAACTAGTTGCGATGGCCGATGAAACTAGTTTCGTGACCCTTCGCAACTAGTTTCGTTTCGCGCCGCCTGTACATGGGCTGCCTGGGGCTTCCGTTCCCGGAAGAGCGTGGAAGTAGGATTTCTTGACATTCTCCCGCGTATCCCATGCCAGGAAATGCCCCGTGCGTCACTTGTCGCCACCTTGGCGATCTCCTGCTACCCCATGATATTTCCACTGAGCCGTTTATTTTTCTCAAGTGGCGCTTTTTAGCGCTTTGCCTACTTTTGTGATGTTTAAACTATATTCCCGTGCGGGAATATAGTTTTATCAAGTGAATTAGAGTCGAGTTATAACTATCTAAAGCCAGTATAGTTTATGGAGGGAAAACCCTCAACCTGCTTATTCCGAACGTTCATCTTCCTTTTTGTCTTCCTGGTTATCGGTGTCTATCACCCCATACATGGTCTCCAGGTTGGAGCAGGGCAGGCTGCGGTAGATGGCTGATTTGAAGGAGATGATGGTCTCCGTGCGGCTCAGCCCCAGTGGTTGCAGCTTGTCGTGGATGATTTCCAGGAGATGATGATTGTTGTGTGCGTATATCTTGACGAAGAGATCCATGCCGCCCGTGGTGTAGTGGCACTCTACCACCTCTGGTATTTGCTTGAGTTTTTCCACTACGTCTTCGAAGTTCTCTGGCTGTTTCAGGTAGAGCCCGATAAAAGCGCAGGTCTCGTAGCCTACTCGCTCTGGGTCTATGATGAATTGCGAACCCTTGATGACCCCCATGCGTATGAGTTTGGAGACATGTTGGTGTACCGCGGCGCCGCTCACCTTGCAGAGTCGGGCCACTTCCAGAAAAGGAATGCGTGCGTCTTGCGAGACCAGTTTCAGGATTTCTAAGTCTAGTTTGTCTAAGTTTAAGCGTACCATTTTATTACAATTTGCTACAAAGATAGCATTTATTTTTCGCATTCCAAACTAAAATGGCAATTTTATGGCAATATAATCACCTGTGGCATTCTCTCCCCCTGGGAGACATCATGCCAAACGGGATTTATTGTTCCGCGGGTTTTTGCGAGGCGGAATAGCTTATCTTGAGAGCGTTGGCTTGGCGAAGGGCTTGCTTTACCTCTTGCACGACAGACATTTTGGTATGCAGGTCGCCTTTTAGCGAGACGATCATGCGTTCGCGGTCTTCGGGTGTCATGCGTGCTCGTTCATCCGCTAGGTATCGAGCCAGTTCTTGGGGCGTGACATACTTGTCGTTGTATTGTATGCGAGTGCCCTTGCCCATGGCGGATGCCATGTCGGCGGACGGCTCCCCGATGTAGACGTGCGATATGGTCGATTTCTTGGTGAGGCGGGTGAGCTGCGTGCCCTGCGGCACCTGGTATCTCACCTTGAGTGTCTCTTGCCGCATGTGGGTCACTATCATGAAGAAGAAAAGCACGGAGAATATCAGGTCTGGCAGTGAGGCTGTGTTCAGTCCTGGCACTTCCCGATTGCGGCGACGGGCGAAGAGGCTCATGGGTTGCCTCCTTCCTTTATGCCAAAGGGATTGTTTTCCTCTGTCGTGTGGTCTTGTTCCGCCACTCTCTGGGGTGTAAGTTCCCTGATGGTGGCCTGTTGCTCGGCAGACAGGCGGGCGTAGGGTTTGCCCGTCTTCTGCCGAGATACCTCCTCGCGCCACTGGGCATATCCTTTGACCAACTGGTCCTGCACTTGGAAATAGGTGTCGTAATTGGCTTCCGGGTCGCAACTCAGCCATACCACGTGGTTTTTCCCCGCCTTTCGGGCGAGCGGCAATAGCTTGTCGGGTATTTCCTCGGGAGTGATCGGCTGTCCGTCAGCGGTTAGCTGGCCTTGGTTGTTGATTTCCAGCCGCAGCAGGTTTCGCTTTTCTATCAGTTCTTCTTTTGCCACGGTTTCCTTTGGCTCCATGGGCGGCAACTGGCGAAGCAATCCTTTGTCAGAATCCATGGACGTGGTGACCAGGAAAAATATCAAGAGCATGAAAGAGATGTCTGCCGTGGATGTGGTGTTCAGCCCAGGCACTTCGTGCCGTTTGCGGCGTATCATCATGGTTTGCCTCCTTTCCTGTTTTTGCGGATGTAGCGAGTGGCTCCGAACACCATCGCTCCCACGGCGGCTGCCAGCAACGTCAGTGATGTATAGACGAACATGTCGGCCACTCTCAGCCAAAGCGGGTCTTCGTAGTCTTCGCCATTGATAAACATGGGAGCGGTGGAGCCTATGGCGAAGGTCAGGCCCAGGCAAAGGATTACCACCAGCCATACTATGAGTGACAGTCGGCGGTGGGCGATGCCGTTTCTTTCCGCCTTGCGGGGGGATAGCTTGTGGCTATGGACGGTGGAAGCCACCGCCAGGACCAGGGAAAGAACCAGGGTGATCCAGCCTAGCCAGAGGAGCAGGTCGGTGAAAAGCGGGGCGTTCTTGTCTGGATCCTGCTCGTAAGGAATGTTGAATCCCACCAAGGCGAAGAGGGCATAAGCCACCACGGTGACACCTATCAAGGCGTAGAGCACACGGTGGGAAATCCGTTCCGTAGACCAATGACGCAGTGGTCTCATCGTTTCTCCTGGTATTTTGAGATCACGTCGAGCAGCGTGATGGCAGATTCCTCCATCTGGCTCGTCAGGTGGTCTATCTTGGACAATATATAGTTATAGAACACCTGCAGTATCAAGGCCACGATGATACCGAAGATGGTGGTGATAAGCGCCACTTTCATGCCCGATGCCACGATGGTGGGGCTGATGTCGCCCGCTTGCTGTATTTGGTCAAAGGCCATCACCATGCCGATTACCGTGCCCAGGAAGCCCAATGAGGGAGCCATGGCGATGAAGAGCGTTATCCAGCTGCAGCCTTTTTCCAGGTTGGCCGCCTCCACGGTGCCATATCCCGCGATGGTGCGCTCCACGTCTTCCAGTTTCTCGTCTTTGCGTTCCAGCCCCTGGTAGCAGATGGCGGCCACGGGCCCCCTGCTTTCCTGGCAGAGTCGCTTGGCTCCTTCCACGTCTCCTTCAGCCACCTTGTCGCTTATGTCGCTCATTAATTGCTTGGCGTTGATTTCCGACAGGCTCAGGTAGATCATGCGTTCTATGCAGAAAGCCAGTCCGATGACCAGCGCCAGGGCCACGAGCGACATAAATCCCGCGTCGCCCTCTATGAATTTCTGTTTCAGTTCCTGGTGGATGCCTTCGGCCTGCGCTTGCGTGGCCAGCGTGGTGAGGGCCAGGGTCATAATGGTCAATGTTTTCCTCATGTTGTCTCTTGTTTGCCTATTTCGGGAATGGTTTGTCTCTTACGCCGCGAATATACGCAAAACATTTTAAATGCCCAAGCTGAGGCGGGAAAATATTGACGATAGAGGTGCCTTCTGTATTTATCGGCGGAAGGCACCTCTACTTACGCGATTGTCGTTACGCTTGATTTCTCTTTTGGCTTTACTCGCCAAAGGTGGTGAACTTCACGTTGTTTAGCGTTATCTTGCAGGCGGGGTCTATGTCTTTGGCGGTTTTGTTGTAGAAGATAAGGGAATTGCTGATGGTGATGTCGTGCACCATTCCTTCGGCTCCGTGAGCCGCGATGCCCGTCTCGCACCCATTCACCACGATGTCGCTGATATGGATGTCCTGGAACTCGGGAGCGTATTCCTGGGTGGCGGCGGCCTGTTGCTTCTTGGCTCCCACGTGGTTGTCGAAGTAAGCGGTCTCGAAGACGATGGCCTCGTCCTTGATGTCCGTCATGTAGATATGGTCTATGAAAAGCTTCTCGGTCTTGCCGCCTCTCTTCACGGCGCTCTTGAAGCGCAATCCCGTATCTGTGCCGCAGAACTTGTTGTCGCGCACCACCACGTTCTTCACGCCGCCAGAGAACTCGCTGCCTATCACGAAGCCTCCATGGGCGTGGTAGACGGTATTGTTCTGGATGTTGATGTTCTCGCAAGGACCATATTCCACGCCCTTGGCTCCCGCTCCTGCTTTCATGCAGATGCCGTCGTCCCCAGCGTCCACTACGTTATTGACGATAAGCACGTTCTTGCAGCTGCTGATGTCTATGGCATCGCCATTCTGCGCGTTCCAGGGACACTTCACCGTGATGCCGTCTATGATGACGTTATCGCAGCGGGTGGGTATCAAGTGGAATTTGGGGGAGTTGAGTAGTGTCACTCCTTGCACGAGCACGTTTTCGCAGTCGGTGAAGCGTATCATGTGGTTGCGATATTTCTCTTGCGTCTCCTTGTCAGCGCAAATATTCTCGTAGTGGGTCAGGTCAAAAGGATACCACAGGTCTCCCTTCTCGGTCACGGTGCCGCCCATGCTCTTGAACACGTTCCACTCCGTGTCGCTCACCTTGTTCCGCTTCACGGGTCTCCACCATTCTCCGTTTCCGTCTATGGTTCCCTCGCCCGTGATGGAGACGTTCTTGCGCTTGCTCACGTTGATGAAGGGCGTGGCCTTGTCGTCCATCTTTCCGTCTTTCAGCTTGAGGAGGTCTTTCTTGTCGGGTGAGAACATCAGTATGGCGTTCTTTTCCAAGTGGAGGTCGATGTTGTCTTTCAGCGAGATGAGCCCCGTGCGCCATATTCCCGCGGGCACTATCAGGTGTCCGCCGCCCATTTTGCTGAGCTGGTTGATGGCCTTGCTGATGGCTTCGGTGTTGAGAGTCACCCCGTCGCCCACGGCTCCGAAGTCGGCCAAGTTCACTTTGTTGTCGGGTATGGAGGGTAGGGTAGGCACGGGCATCTCCGTGGGCAGGTTCTCGTAATACTTGCCATAGTCGGTTTGCGCCATGGACGTGAGTGCGCTTAGCAGCATGAAGGCTGTTGTCAGGATTCTGTTCATAGTAGATGTGTAAATAGTTTATTCTTCGCGAATATAGACATTATTTATTGCCTTGGCAAACAAACGGGCAAAAATTAAGATAAAGGTGGTGAAAGAGTGTGAAAACAAAAAAGGCGGCCTCTTGCGAGGACCGCCAATGAAAGGAGGAGTGGTACCTCTTGGAGTCGAACCAAGGACACACGGATTTTCAGTCCGATGCTCTACCACCTGAGCTAAGGTACCATTGTTTCTCGTTTGCGGGTGCAAAGGTACGAATTATTATTTGTCCTCAAAAATATATGGCAAGGAATTTTCCGTGCGTTAATGTTTATTAACAAACAAGGGCGTTTTCGAAAAGTCAGTACTACTGCTTTTCGTTTTCAGTAGTACTGAAATCGGATATCAGTAGTACTGAAATCCCCAGGGCAGTAGTACTGGCTTTTTTAGCGAATCTCCATGGAATGCTTCGCGTGGGGTGTGCCACCATGGCGAGGCGGCTCAATGGGGAATGAAAAGCGAACAAGCGTTCAGTTCCGCCAATCGTTTTGCGGGTTTTTCAAGACAAGTTTTCTTGGAATGCGAAACAAGTTATTTTGCCTAGGAAAACAAGTTATTTTGATGAGCAAAATAACTTGAATTGCCAAGCGAAACAAGTTGTTTCCAAGGGCAAACAGATTGGATGTTTCAATGGGCGGGCCTAGTGGGCGGTGAGAGACGATTAAGGAGTTTACCAAGTATCATCTTGCCGCGCCCGCGAGCCATCATGAAAAATGAATAAAGGTTCCCTTGCCCAAGGGAACCTTTACCTTATTCTCGTGTATTCTGGCTCTTCACCATTTCCTTGATTTCATCGAGTAGGCTCTTGTATTGGTCTCTCTCTTGTTCCAGGAGATGGTTGGTGAGCTCGTGGTTGGCGATTTTTCTTTCCATTTCCACTATTTTCTCGTCTGAGCGGAAAAGTCTCGCCGTGAGTTCTATTTCTTTGTCTGTCTCCATTTTCTTGGTCATGGAGTATAGTTTCCATATCTTGGCCATGTTGTCCTCCCAGGGTCTGCGACAGGCGTACAGCTCGTGGTAGCCGTGGTAGAGGGACATCACCTGGTTGGCGAACGTGTCGCGCGAGGAGATGGAAAGCTCGAAGCCTTGGCCCAGGTTGCCGTCGGTCACGCATCCATTCCCGTCGACATAGTCTACTTTATACCAAGAATACCAATTGGTGACTGCCAGTTGCTTTTTCTGGTGTATCAGGACGCATTTGGAGGCCTGTTCGAGTATGCTCGGTATCTTGGAGCAGAGTACGTCGTCCTTTTCCGTGATGGCCACGAACAGGGTGTCCACATAGCGTTCACGCTCATTGTCCAGCGAGTTTTGGTATTTCTGGACGCAGAGGCTCGCCAAGCCCTTGAAATCTGTTTTTTCCATGGTGCTTGTTTGTGGATTACTTGTTTTTCTCGATGTACTGTTCCGCTCGGGTGTCTCCCAGTTCCTTGGCCTTCTCCAGATTCTTGAGTCCTTCCTCCTTCATGCCTTTCTCTATCTGCGCCAATCCCAGCAGCAGGTAGCCATCGGCGTATTCGGGAGCCAGCTCAGTGCACTTGGTGGCTGCGCTGATGGCCTCGTCATAGCGTTTCACCCGTAAGTCAAGCGAAGCCCACTCCGCGAAGTAGGTAGGTTCCTTGGGATTGAGGAAGCAGGCGCGGGCGATATCGAAGAGAGCCTGTTGCCATTGGCGCACTTGCGTCTCGCACTTATAGCGCAAATAGAAGAACACGGGGTCGGTAGTGGCCGTGAGGGTGTCGTAGGCGTTGTAGTCCTTGAGGGCCTCGCGGTATTCGCCTTTGTCATGCAGGTATTGCGCGCGGGCTAGAATATAGGGCGCTTCCCCTGTGCCCATGCGCTTGCCTACGTTGACGGCACTGTCCAGCAAGACCCTGATTTCAGTGTCGGGCGCGTTCAGGCGGATTTTGCTTTGCGCTGCCTCATAGTAAAGCTCGGCGTTGGAGATGGGCGATTTGGTGAGTGCCATGAAGATGTCGTAAGCCTCTTGGTATTTGCCTTGGGCGAAGATGATTTGCGCCTCCTGGTGCTGGTATATGGGTTGCGGGTTGATTCCGTAGGCGGTTTTCGCCTCTTCCAAGGCCTTGTCCAGTGTCCATGGCTCGTATGGCTTATCCGACTTGTATATGTTTTTCTGGTAAATCAAGTTGGCGTAGTCGCTGTGGGCCTCGTCCTTGGCCCTGCTTTGCTTGATGGCGGCTTCCATGGTCTTGCTGGCCTCGTCGAACAGGTCTTGCCCCATTTGTATCAAGCCCAGTTCCTGGTATCCGAAAGAGGACGTGGGAAATTTCTCCAGGAACTCGTCCACGTAGGCTCTATAGGTGTCTTCTTTCACCGAGCCTTTCTTGAGCGTCATCATGGTGATGGCTTCCTCTTCGTTGTCGGGCAGGGCCGTGCGCACGCCCGTCTCTTGCAATGAGGCGTCGAGTGACGAAAGTCCGCTGACAGAGAGTTGCTTGACATAGGCGCCATCCACGGCCGTGGTGTGGCTGTCGCTCTTGTGCATGATGCCCACCACTTGTCCGTTGCCGTTGACGACCGGGCAGCCTACGGCGTTGTCTGGCACTTCTCCGTCAAGAATGTAGTAATTATAGCTGTCGTGGAATCGCTCCACGGAGGAAAGCGTGAGTTGGAGCGGCTGGGGGTTGTTGATGGAGTAGGGCATTAACCATATTTTCGCCCCCTGTTTCTCCGCCGCGGTGGCCAACGGAGCCGCCTTGGTGGAGGCCTTTACCCTGAGTTTGGCCACGTCGTATAGCTCGTCGGCTCCCAGCAGGGCATCCACTTCCATGGAATTACCGTCAGCGTCTACCACCGTGGCTCTTTCCGCGCCCACGAAAACCTTGAAGGGGCAGATTCCCGTGCCCTTCTCGTCGATGAAAACGCCTTGGGTGGAGGCCACTATACTGCCTTTCTCGTCGAAAGAGGTAAGGGAGAACGTGCTTTTCGCGACCTGTTTCACCCTGGCGGGTTGAGCCGCCATGGTAACGCTCACCAGGAGCATCGTCAAGATATGTACTGTTTTCTTCATGTTTTTTCTTATATATAATATAGGTGTCAATTTTCTGTTTTCAGGAGTGTGCGTGCATTGGCCAGCGCGGCCTCTGTCACGTCGCTGCCGCTTAGCATGCCCGCTATCTCGGCCACTCTCTCCTCGGGCGTGAGTTCTTTCATCACGCTCACCGTTCCTTGGGCGGTCTCCTGCTTGGCAACCTTGTAGTGGTGGCTGCCCAAAGCCGCTATCTGTGGCAGGTGGGTGATGGAGATCACTTGCCTGTTGGCCGCTCCCATCTCTCGCATGATGTGGGCCATGCGTTCGGCTATACTGCCGCTTACTCCCGTGTCTATCTCGTCGAAGATGATGGTGGGCAACTTGATGGTTCCGCTTATCATGGCTTTGAGCGAGAGCATTACGCGGGCTATCTCTCCACCCGACGCTATTTGGCTGACGGGCATGGCAGGCGTACCTGTGTTGGCGCTGAAAAGGAATGATATCTTGTCCTTTCCGTCCACGCTCAGCGGCTTTTGTTCCATCTTTACCTCAAACCTGACACGGGGCATGCCAAGGGGTATGAGCCTTTGGCGCATTTCCTCGGCTACCTTCTGGGCGGCCTGTCGGCGTGTCTCGGTCAGCAGTTGGGCTTTCTCCTCGCAATCCTGCCGCAGCTTTTCCACTTCAGCCGCCAACATGGCGATGTTTTCCTCTCCGTGTTCCAACTGGTCTAGTTGCCGGGCCAGGTTGTCCCTGAGGGCTATCAATTGCTCCTCGTCTTCCACGTGGTATTTCCGTTGCAGGGCGTAGAGGGTATCCAGCCTGGCGTTGAGTTTCTCCAGAAGAGCGGGGTCGAAGTCCACTCGTTCCATTTTCTGGCTTAAGTCATCGGCGATGTCTTTCAGTTCGATGTCGCAGGAGTCCAGTCTTTCCAGGAGGGATTGCGCTTGTGGGTATACTTGCCCGATGGATTGCAATTGGCGGGAGGCTTCACGCAACGAGGCAATCGCTCCGCCTTCATCGCCATTGAGGGCGTTGCAGGCGGTATAGAGTGCCGACTTGATGTCCTCGGCGTGGGTCATGGCCTGTGTCTCTTGCTCCACTTGCGCTTGTTCGCCCGCTTGCAGTTGGGCTTGTTCCAGTTCGTTATACTGATAGCGCAGGTAGTCCTCGTTGTCTTGCTGGCGTTGCGCTTCCTCTTTCGCGGCACGCAGTTCTCTCTCTTTCCGCTGGTAGGCGAGGAAGGCTTGGGCGTAGTCTTTTGACAAATGCTTGTCTCCGGCTATGATGTCCACCACTTGCAGTTGGAAATCCTCTTTCTGCAGCAGCAGATTCTGATGTTGCGAATGGATATCTACCAGTGTCTCGCCAAGTTCCCGCATGGTGGCCAGCGACACGGGGGTATCGTTGACGAAGGCACGGCTCTTTCCCGCTGACGTAAGTTCCCTGCGGATGATAGTGTCGGCAGGGCAATAGTCTATGTCGTGGTTGAGGAAGAATTCTTCCAACTCATAGCGTGAGAGGTCAAACTGGGCTTCTATCACGCAGCGCTCACAGCCCGGCTTGATGGCTTTGGAGTCTGCCCTGTTGCCCAGCAGCAGCCCGATCGCTCCCAAGATGATGCTCTTTCCCGCCCCAGTCTCTCCCGTGATGACCGAGAAACCTTCGTGCAAGGAGATGTCGAGCAGGTCGATGAGCGTATAGTTTTTTATGTATAGATGTGTCAGCATTGTTATTGTCGAAGTTTAGACCATGCGTTTTCTTGCGAGGGATTGATACTTGAAAGCAACTCGTAAATCTTCTCTTTCTCTTTCGCGGTGCCTTTCCCTTGGTAGATATTGGCCAATTCGTCCCTCTTGTAGTCTGTCCATATCTGCGGCCACATGCTCAAGGGCTTGTTCTCCCTTGCCTGCCTCAGCTGCGTATCCAGCGCTTGGGTGATTTCCGTTCTTCCTCTTTCCACCTGGTTGGCCATTTCGTCCAGCCCTTTGCGGTAATAGTCATACTGCAACTGCCGCAGGGGTTGCAAGCCCCCATCCAGGTAATCGTTGATGATGGCATAGCGATTGCGGTCGTCCTCGAAAGCCTTCCATCCTGGCACGTCCAGGTTTTGGGCGTTGTTGGCCACGTTGAGGCAGCGTTGCAGTACGTCGGTTCCGCCCATGGGGGCGAAGGTGTCCAGGTTGATGCCTATGATGAGATAGGCGTAGTAGGCCATCAGCGCGGTCAGTGAATTGTCTATGTATTCATCCGAGTAGTTGAGCTGGTCAAACTGGGCATATTGGAAGGTGAAATCGTTGTCGGTATTGCTGTAAATGGTGGTGGAGTAGGCGGAATTGTATACGGGTCGGTTGGCCTGTATGATGGCCTTGCAGGTGAAAAGATTGTTGTCTCTGTCGTAAGTGCTCACGGTGATGTTGAAACTGCATGGTATGCGCTCGTTATTGGCGAATTGCAAGTTGGTCCATTGGCGTTCGTTGACAAACTGCTCCAAATTGCGCTGTAGGTCGTCGAACACCGATTTGTCCGTGCCCTGCACCTGGGCATAGTTGATGTTTACCTTGGCTTGCAGCTCTTGGGCCGTCAAGAGGTTACAATATAGACACAAGCTCATTGACAATGTCACGAGCCACTTCAGTCTTTGGTTTTTTGCCATATTCTTTCTTGCCTTGTGGAGAGACAATGATTATCTGGTTGTCGTCCGTGCGGAATGTGGTCCCTTTGTTGCGGGTGGAGTTGAGCACCACGAAATCAGCGTTTTTCTTCTTCAGCTTGCTTTCGGCGTTTGACTCTTCATGGTCTGTCTCCAGCGCGAATGCCACCAATCGTTGCTCCTCCCGCTTCATCTTCCCTAGCGAGGCGGCAATGTCTTGTGTGGGTTCCAGTTGCAGCCGCAGCCCATCTTCTCCCCTTTTTATCTTGCGGTCAGCGGTCATGGCTGGCTTGAAATCGGCCACGGCGGCGCAGAGAATGGCGGCGTCTTGCAAGGGAAAGGCCTCTATCGAGGCGTTATACATCTCTTGGCAACTTTCCACGTTTACGCGATGTATGCCGCTTGAGCAACTTAACGCAACGGGACCGGCTATCAGTGTGACTTCCGCCCCTCGCTTGGCGCATTCTTCCGCCAAGGCGAAGCCCATCTTCCCCGAAGAATAATTGCCAATAAAGCGTACGGGGTCTATTTTCTCGTAGGTTGGTCCTGCGGTGATCAGTATCTTTTTGCCTTTCAAGTCTTGTTGTGCCTGGAAGAAGTCTTCCAATGCCTGGATGATCTTCTCGGGTTCTTCCATCCGGCCTTTGCCCTCCAGCCCGCTGGCCAAGAAACCGCAACCAGGCTCTATCACGTGATTGCCATATCCAATCAAGGCGCGAAGGTTTTCTTGCGTGGCGGGATGGTTATACATATCCAAGTCCATAGCGGGGGCTATGAACACGGGGGCTTTCATGGAAAGATAGGTGGTGATGAGCATGTTGTCGGCTATACCATGCGCCATCTTTCCCAGCGTTGAGGCCGTGCAGGGCGCGATTAGCATGGCGTCTGCCCATAGTCCCAAGTCCACATGGGAGTGCCAAGAGCCGTCCCTTTGTGAGAAGAACTCGCTGATGACGGGCTTATGGGTGAGGGCGGAGAGCGTAACTGGCGTGATGAACTCTTTGCCAGCGGGCGTGATGACCACTTGCACCTCGGCTCCGCGTTTGATAAGCCCCCTGATGATGAGGCATGCCTTATAGGCGGCTATGGAGCCTGTGATTCCGAGTACAATCTTTTTTCCCGCTATCATTTCTTTCCCATGTCACGCAGGCGGATTCTTGTCAATACCTGCTTGGTGTTATACGTGAAGTCGCTGTTCAGTATCCAATTGAAATAACCTGGGTCTTTGCGCAGCACCTCACTTACGGGCATGTCCTTGTATTTACCGAAATTGAACACTTCCTGCTTGAGGGGATTGCCGCTGTCATCAAGCGATACGTTGCCCGAGGCATCTTTTAGTGGACGCCATACGACGCGGCCCGCGAAATCCACGTTATCGTTTTGCACGGAAAGACGTGCCAGCTCATCCATGTCATTGTGTATTACGCGATCTGGCTCTTCTTGCATGCCAGGAGCGTATTTATCCAGTTGTCCTTGCAGTACCCTGTAAGTGGCTTCGGTGTCCTGGTCGGCTCTATGGGCTTGGAAATCATCTTCCATCTTCCTGCCGCAATAATATTTGTAGGCCGCGGCTAGGTTACGCTTCTCCATTTTGAAGAATATAGTCTGCGCGTCTATTAATCGGCAGCGAGAGAAGTCGAAGTCGATGCCCGCACGCAGGAATTCCTCCGCCAATAAAGGTATGTCAAAGTGATTGGAATTGTATCCCGCGAAATCGCAACCTGTGAAAGTTTTCGCCAAGTCTGAGGCTACTTGCTTGAAGGTGGGCGCGTCTTTCACGTCGTCATTGTTGATGCCGGTCAGTTTCTCCACTTCGGCGGGGATGGGCTTCCCGGGGTTTATCAATAAGTTCTTGCGCTCTTCCTTTCCGTCAGGATAAGCCTTGATATAAGAAAGTTGTATGATACGGTCATTGACGAGATCCAGCCCCGTGCTTTCCAAGTCAAAGACTACCAGCGGCTTAGTTAAGTTGAGTCTCATCTTGCGTTAGTCATTAAGCAACATGGGCATGATAAGCATCAGGATGTCCTCGTTTTCCGGTTGCTGTGCGGGAATGATGATGCCAGCGCGGCTGGGATCCGCCAGTTGCATGATAATCTGTTCGCCCTCCAGGTTGGCAAGTACTTCCTGTAGCGTTCCTCCCTTGAAGCCGATGCTCATGGGGTGTCCCTGGTAGTCACAGGCGAGTTGCTCCTTGGCGGCGGTAGCGAATTGAATGTCTTCAGAGGATAATTCAATCCTTCCTTGTTCCAGGTGGAATCTTATCAGCTGGCTGCTCTCGTCGGCAAAAGGCAACACGCGTCTCAGGGCACTGGCGAGGGAGGCTCTGTCGATGGTGGCGCTATTGGGATTGTTCTCTGGAATCACGGAGTTATAGTTGGGATAGCGGCCTTCTATGAGGCGGCAACTCAGTTGCCCTCCTTCATATTTCAGCTCCGCTCCACGGTCATCAAAGCGTACCTCCACATCACCGCCGTCCTTGTCCAGCGTGTTGCGCAACAACATGGCGGGTTTCTTTGGCATTATGAATGCCGTGGGCACCTCGCTCTTTATGGTGAAATCTTGGCAACGTACCAGTTTGTGTCCGTCACTGGCAACCATGGTGAGAGAATCAGGCGTGAAGTCAAAATATATACCATTCATCACGGGACGCAATTCGTCATTGGCGGTGGCGAAAAGAGAACGGTTGATATTGTCTATCAGTATCTGGGAAGACAGGGTGATGGTGGAGGCGGCATCGCTCACGTGTTGTGGGCGTGGATATTCGTCAGCTCTTTGGGCGGTGAAGTTATACATTCCATTTTGGTAATTAACCTTCATGGCCATGGTGTCCATGTCTACCTCGAAATTCAGGGGTTGCTCTGGCAATTCCTTCATGGCATCCAGCATGGTGCGATGGGGAAGGGCGAACTCCCCCTCTCCGTCACACTCGGCCAATTCCACGATGGCTTGCATCATATTACTGCTGTCGCTGGCGGTTATGGTCAGTTGATTGTTGCTTACTTGGAAGAGAAAGCAGTCCAGTATGGGCAATGAGTTCTTGCCTGCGATGACTTTGGACAGCGTGTTAAGCCGGCTGCTCACGGCCGAGCTGGAAACGGTAAATTTCATGTTTATGTATTGTTTAGATATGGTTGATGTGTTTATGGCCACAAAAATACGAAAATAATTTCGCATCAACAAAAAAAGAGTAAAACTTTCGTTTTTTTGAGACTAATTTATTACTTTCGCAAAGTATTTTGAAAGTTTAAACAAAGACCCATGGAATTACAAGGAAAAATCATCGTCGTTTTGCCTGAAAGAAGCGGCGTCTCTCAAAGAGGAGAGTGGAAGGCCCAGACGTTTGTTATAGAGACCCATGACCAATATCCCAAGCAAATGGCGTTTGACGTGTTTGGAGCAGATCGCCTCGCGCAGTTCAATATCAAGTTGGGTGATGAAGTGAGTGTGTCTTTCGACATCAGTGCCCATGAATATCAAGGAAGGTGGTACAACAGTGTGCGTGCGTGGAATGTGGTCCATGTAGACCCTGCCGCGGCGCAGGCTGCCGCATATGGTGCGCAACCTGGAGCAATGCCCTTCCCCCCGCAATCTCCCGCTGCTTATGGAGCTGCTCCAGCGCAGTCTCCCGTTCAGCCAGTCGCTCCTGATGCTCCCGCTCCTTCCCAGGAAGACAGCGCGGACGATTTGCCTTTCTAAAAACATCACGGGCTTCCATCATCAGAATGGAAGCCCGGATTGTTATGAGTGCTGTTGTTGCTTGGTTTCTTGTTCTTCTTGCATGTCAATGTATTCGTTGTTCTTGTCATAGAATTCGTATTGCAAGAAGGCCAGTTTCTGTGAGGGTATCACCCTGATGCCAAATCCGTACTTGATCTGCCACTTCCGGTGGAGCGAGATGAACCCCTTGTTGATATAAGCCGCTACGTAAGGATTGACGTAGAGGTCAAATCTTTTAATGCCTATCTTGTTGACCAAACGGTCTATCTTCCTTTCCAGTTGGTCTGTAAACAGGATGCTTGATTTTATTTTTCCGCTGCCGAAGCAAGTGGGACAAGTCTCGTCCACGTTCACGTCCATGGCGGGCCTTACTCTTTGTCGCGTGATTTGCATCAAGCCAAATTTGCTTAAGGGGAGTATATTGTGCTTGGCGCGGTCTTTCTGCATGTTCTTGCACATACGTTCGTAGAGCATTTGCCTGTCCTCTGCCAGGCTCATGTCTATGAAGTCTACCACGATAATGCCGCCCATGTCCCTTAATCTCAATTGCCTTGCCAACTCGTCGGCCGCTCCCAGGTTCACGTCTAACGCATTGGCTTCCTGTCCGTTCACCCTCGTTCTGTTGCCGCTGTTCACGTCAACTACATGTAGAGCTTCTGTGTGTTCAATGATGAGGTAAGCGCCATGTTTGTAGTTCACGGTGCGTCCGAAAGAGGCCTTGATTTGTTTCGTGACGTTGAAGTTGTCGAAGATGGGCACCTTGCCAGTGTACAATTTCACGACACCGACCCTTTCGGGAGCTATGAGCGATATGTAATGCTTTACTTCCTCTTTCACCTCTTCGTTGTTGATATAGACATTCTCGTAAGTGGGGTTGAAGAGGTCTCTGATCATGGCTACGGCTCTTCCCGTTTCCTCAAAAACGGTCTTGGGTAAAGTCTGTGCCTTTTGTGTTTTTTCCAGCGTAGACACCCAGCGTTGGGTAAGCACCTTCAATTCGGCATCCAGTTCCGCCACTCTTTTTCCTTCCGCCACGGTGCGCACTATCACGCCGCAGTTCTCGGGCTTTATGCTCTGTATGAGGTGCTTAAGCCTTGCCCGCTCCTCCCCGCTCTTGATTTTAGAGGATACGGACACCTTGGCGCCGAAAGGTATGAGCACCAAAAACCGTCCGGCGAAAGAGAGCTCTCCCGTCAGTCTTGGTCCTTTGGTGGATATAGGCTCCTTTACGATTTGCACCAGCACTTCTTGGCCAGGCTTCAAAACATTCTGTACGCTGCCTTCTTTGTCCAAGTCAGGCAGTTTGCTGGCTTTGGTGAATGGATAGAGTTTCTTGCGGTCGCTTAGTACCTGCTTCAGGTATTTTTGGTAAGAAGGGAAGTGGCTGCCCAGGTCTTGGTAGTGTAAGAAAGCATCCCGCTCAAATCCCACATCCACGAAACAGGCGTTTAGGCCTGGCATGAGTTTTTTTACCTTCGCGATGTAGATGTTGCCCACGCTGAACGAAGCTTCCCGGGCCTCATTCTGGTACTCCACCAGCTGCTTGTCTTCTAGCAGCGCGATGGAGATGTTTTTCTGCTGGACATCGATGATGAGTTCGCTAGTCATTGCTTACTTTCCTTTCTTATTCGAAAAAAGGGCATGCCAACACTTTTTCCCAGTTGACATACCCCCTCTCAATTTTTTCTTAGACGGCGCGAGCCAGCAATAGGCTACTTGCTCTTGTGTCTGTTCTTACGTAATCTCTTCTTACGCTTGTGGGTGGCCATCTTGTGGCCCTTCTTCTTCTTTCCGTTAGGCATAGTCTTAAATTTTAATCTGTTATTGTATTATCTAATTTGATGTCTTCTAAAGAAGCGTTTCCGCTTGAGGATTGGTTATTCCGCTTGTGCGGGAACTTCCTCCAAGGTTTCCTCCCTTACTTTTTCCATGAATTCCTTTGCTGGCTTGAAGTAAGGCCTGTCATGCGCTCCTAGCACCAAGGTGGTGTTCTTGGAGATGTTTCTGGCGGTCTTTACTGCTCTGTGTTTCAGCATGAAGCTGCCGAAGCCCCTCAAGTGTACGCTCTCCCTCCTTTCCAGCAGGCTGCTCTTGACGCATGTCATGAATGATTCAACCACTGCGCTCACTTCCGTTTTTGTTAAGCCCGTGGCTTCACAAATTTCCTTGATGAGGTCTGCTTTTGTCATGTCTCTCTGCTAGTTTTTGGATTCGTATATTGAATTTCGGTGTGCAAAGGTACAAAATTTTATCGAATAAAGAAAAAGTTCACTTGTTTTTTTTCAAAAAATATCACGCTAAGTATTTGTAAATTAGGTTTTTATTGTGTATTTTCGCGCTATGGACTTTTATTTCACGCAAATGCCCGATAGGCTTTTCCGTTCCGAGATGCCAATGAGAAGTTGTGCGATAGACTTCTCGCTTTCCATGTTCCCGTTGCGCATATTCTTGGTTCTCATTTGTTTATGGGCTTATGCCGCCCAGCTTCCCGCTCAACGGGAGTGGCAGGCCAGCGATGTGCCTATCCCTTATTTGCGAAATAGCGCCAGATATGTTTCTGACCCTGACGGATTGCTCAAGCCTGCCGAGCGAGATTCCGCGGATTACTATCTCGGACGGCTGGAACGGAGCAAGGGCGTGCAGTCCCTTTTTGTGGTTGTCAATAGGGTGAAAGATGGTGACGCTTTTCGCATGGCGCAAGACCTTGGTAACCGCCTTGGAGTGGGTGACAAGGAGACACGCAGGGGTTTGGTGGTGGTTATCGCCGTGAAGGACAAACGGTACTTCATCGCTCCAGGCATGGGTCTGGAATCGGAACTTACCGACGTGGATTGTGATGACATTGCCCAGGCTTGCGTGGTGCCATACATGCGGGAGGGGCAACCTGGAAAAGCGGTGTGGGCTACCGCACGTGCGCTATATAATAAGGTATCCACTGGCAAGACAGGCGTGAAGAGCGTCGATGAAGACGGCGACGCTGGAGACCTCGTGTTTGCCATTGTGCTCACGTTGCTTTTCTTCTCGATACCTATTTACATGCTTGTCCGCGCCATACTGGTGAAGTTGGGCGTGGTGAAGCCCTCGCCCAAAACTTTCCGTTCTCGCTCCCGCCACGACGATGATTGGTTTCCGCCCTTCATCTTCGGCGGAGGAGGATCGTTGGGACATGGGGGCGGTTTCTCGGGAGGTTCGTTTGGCGGCGGAAGCTTCGGCGGCGGCGGAGCGGGAGGCAGCTGGTAAAAAGATTAAACCATAAACAATAAATAGTATGAATGATTACAATCAGGGGTTTCAAAACCCCAATCCCCGCCGCAAGACTGGCGGAAAGACATGGCTTTGGGTGTTGCTTGCCGTTCTCGTGGTGCTCGTGTTCTGGGGTGTCTCGGGTTACAATGGCTTCGTCAAGAAGCAGGAAGTGGCCTATACGGAGCTTTCCAACGTGCAGACAGCTTATCAGCGCAGGGCCGACCTGTTGCCCCAATTGGCCAAGATAGTGAAATCTTACGCTACCCACGAGCGGGAGACCTTCACGCAGGTAACGCAAGCGCGCGCCTCGGCCACGCAAATGAGCATAGACCCCACTAACCTCACGGCCGACAAGTTGCGCCAATACACGGAGGCGCAGGGAGAACTGTCGGCGGCCCTGGGCAGGCTGATGGTGGTGGCTGAGCGTTACCCGGAGCTGAAGGCCAGCGAGAACTACAAGTCCTTGCAGGTACAGGTGGAGGGAACCGAGAATCGCATACAGGAAGCCCGCCGCAAGTACAACGATGCCGTGCAGGCCTATAACATCAGCGTGCGCCGCATGCCCGCTGTCATACTGGCTAATCTTTTCGGTTTCGACGTAATGCCAAAGTTTGAGGCGGCCCAAGGAGCGGAAAAGGCTCCCGACCTCGATATCTAGCCTAATTGGCGCTTGTGGATGAAATCGTCGGGCAAATGTTTTCAAGTTTGCCCGATTTTCATTAACTTTGCGCCAAGTAACGTATTTAAGCCCATGAAGCAAACAAAGATTGTAGCATCTATCAGCGACAGGAGATGCGAGCAGGAGTTCATACGCAAGCTTTTTTTCGCAGGCATGAACGTGGTGAGAATCAATACCGCCCACGCCACCGAGGAAGGCATGCGCACTATCGTAAGGAATGTGAGGGCGGTGTCTCCCCACATAGCCATCATGATAGACACCAAAGGCCCGGAGATAAGGACTACCAACGTAGAGGAGCCTATCCACTATAAGTCGGGCGATGTGGTCAAGATATTCGGCCGCCCCGGCATGGACACTTCCCATGACATTATCAACGTGTCTTATCCCAATATCACCGATGACGTGAAGGTGGGTGACGACATCCTTTTCGATGACGGCGAACTGGACATGAAGATCATCGAGAATACGGGACCCATGCTTATAGCCAGGGTGGAGAACGAGGGCACGCTGGGGGCGCGCAAGAGCGTCAACGTGCCTGGAGAGCATATAGACTTGCCAGCGCTCACCGAGAAAGACAAGCACAACATAGAACTGGCCATAGAACTGGACGTGGAGTTCATCGCCCATTCATTTGTGAGGAACGCTTCGGACGTGCATGCCGTGCAGGAAATCCTGGACCAGCATGGTTCCGACATCAAGATTATTTCCAAGATAGAGAACCAGGAGGGAGTGGACAACATCGAAGAAATCATAGACGCTTCCTACGGAGTGATGGTGGCCCGCGGCGATCTCGGCATCGAGGTGCCCATAGAGCGCATTCCCGGTATCCAACGACGCATCATCGCAAGTTGCATCGCCAAGAAGAAGCCTGTCATCGTGGCTACCCAGATGCTCCACACCATGATAAATAACCCACGTCCCACCCGCGCGGAGGTGACAGATATAGCCAACGCCATCTTTTATCGCACGGACGCGCTCATGCTGAGCGGTGAGACCGCTAGCGGAAAGTATCCCGTGGAGGCCGTGCAGACCATGGCTCGCATAGCCGAGCAAGCGGAGAAAGACCGTACGGCAGCCCTCGACGTGCAACTTTCCGCCGACCGCGCCATCACGCAGAGGGAGTTTCTCGCCCACGCGGCTATTGACAGTACCCGCAAGTTGGGTGTGAAGGGCATTATCACCGACAGTGATTCTGGCGAGACTGCCCGTGTGTTGGCCAGCTTCCGTGGCCCCACGCCCATCTTGGCCATCTGCTACAGGGAGAAGACGCAGCGTTTTCTCAACCTTTCCTATGGCGTGATACCTATCTACCAAAAGAAGCACATCTCCAACCAACAAGTCTTCATGGCGGCGGTGCGCATGTTGCGGCAGAAGGGATACCTGCAACTAGACGACAGCATAGCCTACCTGAGCGGTAGCTTCGGTGAGGGCGGAGGTACTACCTTCGTGGAAATCAACAAGGTGCGCAAGGTATTCGACAATAGTTACCAGTTTAATCTGCCTGGAGTCAACGACCTCCCAGAGCAATAAACGTATTTTTTCAATATATCCCCGTGCGGGCTGCGTTTTTTTGATATGCGTCAAGAAATGTGGCTCGCACGGTGCTTTTTATGGCATGAAGTTTGCATATAATGGGGAAACGCCGTATCTTTGCGGCGGATTTAAGAATAAGATGGTCGCCAAGCGAGGCGGCAGATGTTTAACAGGTGAGGCCTTCGGGCCTGGTAAAAAGATGAAGAAAGGATAATATTATGTTGATGACATCAATTGCATTGGTAGTGGTTACCGCCGCATTGGCAAACGCTATCCACGTAATGAACAAGCTTTCCTAAGCGAAAGCGAACGCCCTTAGGAGGGCGATGGTTTTGAGAAAACAAATGTATCATATGTTAGAGCGGGGCGTGCCCAATGAGGGTTACGCCCCGCTTTTTTGTGTTTTCCGCATTTGATGCGGCTATGTGGAATTCCTTTCCTGTTATGGCATGACGCATGCGATAAGCATTTGTTTTCCGTCTAATCGAGGGTGTTTGGGAAAACAACTTGTTTCGCCCGTCAATTTAACTTGTTTTGCTTCTCAATTCAACTTGTTTTGCCAACCAAAACAAGTTGATTTCATTTCGCGTTTCAGGATGGTATCAAATGTTTACGAATCTGGGCGTTTGCCCATGGCGTTATGTTATGGCTTTTTGGACTTCGAGATTTGATGCGAAAGAAAAAACATTACAAACCATATAAGACCTTTTTGCCATGGGTAAAGTGGCAACGGGTGGATAAAAAACTCGGCACTATCATCCGCTATGCGTGACAGTGCCGAGCATTAAAGCTATGTGTGCTTTTCGAAAGATACAGGATGCGTTTAGAAACCCATTTCTTCCAGTGCCTTGGCCAGTTGGTCGGGGCAGCTGGTGCCCTTGTTGCCGCAGAGGATGCCTTTCAGCCGTTGTTTCACCTCCGTGGCTTTCATGCCCTTGGCCAGGGCGCATACGCCTTGAGTGTTGCCCATGCAGCCGCCAAAGATACGGGCGTTGGTAATCATCCCCTCATCGTCGACAGTGATTTCCATCAGCCGTGAGCAGGTGCCCTTTGGCTCATAGGTGTAGGTGCGGGCTTCCGCCGGGTTATTCTCCATCCGCGGTCTCCTCGGGTTTCATGTTGGTATAGACGGTCTGCACGTCGTCAAACTCCTCGAGACGCTCTACCATCTTCTCGATAACCTCACGCTGCTCGGGAGTTACTTCCTTCAGGTCGTTGGGGATGCGGGTGAACTCTGCTCCAGTCACCTCATAGCCCTCAGCCTCCAGGTGCTTTTGTATCTCGCCGAAGCTGGTGGGTGCGCCATAAATGGTCACCTCGCCCGTTTCCTCGTCCTCGTCATACTCGTCTTCCACTCCGTAATCTATCAAGTCGAGTATCAGGTCGTCCATGTTGATGCCTTCTTTCTTCTTGAAAGTGAACACGGCCTTGTGGTCGAAAAGGAACGAGAGGCTTCCTTGGTTGCCCAGGTTGCCGTTGAATTTATTGAAGATGGAGCGCACGTCAGCCACTGTTCTCGTGGTGTTGTCGGTCAAAGTCTCCACGAACACGGCGATGCCATGGGGGCCATATCCCTCGTAGGTCACTTCCTTGTATTCGCTTTGGTCTTTGCCCATGGCGTTCTTGATGGCGCGCTCTATGTTGTCCTTGGGCATGTTCTCGCGCTTGCAGTTGGCGATGATAGCTCGCAGAGTGGGGTTGTTCTCCGGCTCTGGGCCACCAGCCTTGACGGCGATGGCAATCTGCTTGCCCAGTTTGGTGAACGTGCGGGCCATGTGACCCCATCTCTTCAATTTCGCAGCCTTGCGGTATTCAAATGCTCTTCCCATATTGTCTATATGTTTTTGTGATTATCCTTTTATCTGAGTTGTGCGTTCAGCTTGCCAGTGAGGTTGGCAATCAGTTTCTGCATGATAGCGTCTATCTGCTTTTCGTTGAGCGTCTTCTGCTCATCTTGCAGTATGAAGTTCACGGCATAGCTCTTCTTGCCCTCTGGCAGGTTCTTGCCCTCGTATACGTCGAAGAGCACGACGCTCTTCAGCAGTTTCTTCTCGGTCTGGCGGGCGATGCGCTCTATCTCCGCGAATTCCACTCCCTTGTCCACCAGCAGGGCCAGGTCTCGGCTTACGGCGGGATACTTGCTCAGTTCCTGGTAAGTGACTTGCTCCTTGCAGACAGCCTTCATGAGGTTGTCCCAATGGATGTCGGCGTAGTAGACGTCTTGCTCCAGGTCGAACGCCTTGCGTAGTTTCAGGCTGATGATACCCATTTCCACCAAGGTCTTGCCACCGCGGCTTTCCAGTGCGAGTCCCTTGGAGAAGATGTTGTTTTCGCTCTTCTTCAACACGGCCATGGCTTGGGGCAGGCCTACGCGGCGCAGGATGTTGTCCACGCAGGCTTTCAACTCATAGAAGTTGGAGTCCTCGTCGGGGTGCGCCCAATTGCCCTCCACTCTCTTTCCTGTTATCCAAAGTGCCACGTGGGCTTCTTGGCTATAGGCTTTGATGGGTTGTTCCGCTGTCCATTTCGCCTGGTTGTAGGCGTAGGTGTTGCCTACTTCGAAGAATCTCAAGTTGGCCGCCTTGCGATTGATGTTGCGCACGATGCTCTCCAGTCCGCCAAAGAGCAGCGTCTGCCTCATGGCTCCTAGATCCGCGCTCAGTGGGTTGACTATCTTAACGGTGTCGCTGTCGGGATAGGCGTTCAGTTCCAGTGAGGAATAATAGCTCGTCTTGGTCTGCGAGTTGTTGAGTATCTCGCTGAAACCCGCTCCCACCAACTGCTCCGCTACCAGGTTTTGCGTCTTGTAGCGTCGGTCTGTATCGGTGGCTATAGTGAGGGAGCTTTTCAGTTGGGTGGGTATCTCCACGTTGTTATACCCGTAGATGCGCAAGATGTCTTCCACCACGTCGCAAGGCCGTTGCACGTCTACTCTGTAGGCGGGTATTTCGAGTGTGAGGCCTTCTTCGGTTTCCTCCAATACCTTCATTTCCAATGAAGAAACGATGCTCTTGATGGTCTCGCGGCCTATCTCTTTTCCTATCAGGTCATGCACGTAGGCGTATGGAAGATTCACTTTTGGGTTCTCGATGGGGGTGGGGTAGACATCGCGTATCTCCATGCTCACCTTGCCACCCGCCAGCTCTTGGCAGAGGATGGCGGCTTGCTTCAGGGCGTAGATGGTTCCGTTTGGGTCTACGCCACGCTCAAAACGATAGCTGGAGTCGGTGCTCAGGCCATGGCGGCGGGCGCTCTTGCGTATCCATGTGGGATGGAAGTAGGCGCTTTCCAGTACTACGTTGCGGGTGGTCTCGTATGTGCCAGAGCCTTTGCCTCCGAAGATGCCGGCTATACACATAGGCTCTTCCGCGTTGCAAATGCTCAGGTCGTGCGTTCCCAGTTCATGCTCCTCGCCGTCGAGAGTGACGAACTTGGTGCCCTCCGGCTGGGTGCGCACCACGATGTGATGGCCTGCCACCATGTCAGCGTCAAAACAATGCATGGGCTGTCCGTAGGCCATCATGATATAATTGGTGATGTCCACGATGTTGTTGATAGGCCTGAGACCTATCACGTTGAGCTTGTCTTTCAACCACTGCGGGCTTTCCTTCACCTCGCATCCCGTGATGCTTACGCAAGCGTATCGCCTGCAGGCCTCGGCGTTCTCTATGGTTACGTCGATGGGCAGGTCATGGTTGTCTACGTGGAAAGCTTCGCAGCTAGGGCGATGTAGGCTTGTTTGGTATCCGTTCTGTTTCAGCCAGGCGTAAAGGTCACGTGCCACTCCGTAGTGGCTGAGCGCGTCGCCTCGGTTGGCGGTGATGTCTATTTCTATCACCCAGTCACTTTCCAGCCCGTAATATTCGGCGGCGGGCTGCCCCACGGGAGCGTCATCGGGCAATACGATAATGCCGGCGTGGTCGGTGCCAATGCCAATCTCGTCCTCGGCGCATATCATGCCCAGGCTCTCTACGCCGCGCAGTTTGCTTTTCTTGATGGTGAAACTTTGGTCTCCGTCATAGAGCACGCAACCGAGATCGGCCACGATGACTTTCTGGCCAGCGGCCACGTTGGGCGCGCCGCATACTATTTGTTGTGGCTCACCCTTGCCAAGATCCACCATGGTAACATGCAGATGGTCGCTATTGGGATGCGCTTCGCAAGTGAGCACCTTGCCCACGTAGAGGCCTTTCAGTCCTCCCTTGATGGTTTGCACTTCCTCCAAAGCGTCAACCTCCAGCCCGCACGAGGTCAGCGCGTCCGCGGTCTGTTGCGGCGTGAGGTCAAAGTCTACGTATTCCTTAAGCCATTTATATGAGATATTCATCGCGTGAATGATTAGTATTTTCAGAAAAACACGGCAAAATTACTAATTTTCCACGAACCACGCAAGAATTTTCCTGCCTATATTCGTGAGTTCGCCGAAAAGTCATAGAGATGCCGTGACATATATAGCTCTATGTCGCGGGAAGAAGTATAGTATCCTTTCCAGTACCAGCTAAGTGAAACTCCAGTACCAGCTAATTGGTACTGGAGTTTCACTTAGCTGGTACTGGGGTTTCAATAGTATTAACTTTCAAGAGGAGTAGTACTTGGATGCCGCCAAGAATATTTCCGCGAGGCGGCGCACCATGCATTCCCAACTATAGAGATGTGGCGTGCCGCGTCGTCTGTCAAGTTGCCGTCTTGCGTCTCTTGTCAGATGGATACGTTGCGCTTCCCATCGAACGGGCGCGGCAATTCCATGATTCTCCCCAGGGGAGGCGCGCCACGTCTCTACACTTTTGGAATTGCAGTGTAGTATCTGATACTCTTCGCCAGGATGCCCAGAGTTCGGTGCCAAAAAGACGGGAGCCTTTATGGCGGGAAAACCACGAGCGTGCTCTTTCTACTCTTGGTAAAGGAAGCGCTTGATGGACTTCTTGGGCGTCTTGGCGAATTCCTCTTCGTGTATTCTCATCTCGCTGATTCTGGCGTAAGCGGGTGTTGAGGCGTTGAAGTCGTTTTTGTTTTGCTCCAGTATTTGCTCTATGTCGCTGGTGGTCAACCCTAGTTGGGTCGCCTCGTCATAGTCGGGATGTATGAGCGCCACCAGTTTCTCTCCTTTCTGTATCACCAGGCTCTCGGCCACCAGCGGCATGGAGTTGAGCTTGTCTTCCAGTTCCTCGGGATAGATGTTCTGCCCGTTAGCGCCCAGGAGCATGTTTTTGCTGCGTCCCTTTATGAAGACGTTGCCTTCCGCGTCCATGGTGCCCAAGTCGCCTGTGTGGTACCACCCATCCTTGTCTAAGGCCAGGCGCGTGGCTTCTTCGTTTTTGTAGTATCCCAGCATTACGTTGGTTCCCTTGGCCAATATCTCTCCGGGTATTTCCGCCGGGTTGGGGCTGTCTATACGCACTTGCATGTGGACGACGGCCTTGCCGCATGAGCCAGGGGCGAATTCTTTGTGGTCAGCGTAGCAGATGATGGGGGCGCATTCCGTGCTGCCATAGCCCACGGTATAGGGGAAGTTGATGCTTTTCAGGAAATTCTCCACTTCTTGGTTGAAGGCCGCTCCGCCGATGATGATTTCATAGAAGTTGCCGCCGAAAGCCTCGCTCACTTGCTGCGCTATCTTTTCCTTTATTCTCTTGCTCAACACGGGGGTGTGTAGCAAGAGCCTCATGGTGTTGGTCTGTACCTTGGGGAATACTTTCTTGCGAATGATTTTCTCTATGATGAGGGGCACGGCGATGATGATGACGGGCTTTAGGCGTGCGAAGGCCTCGGCGATGATGGCGGGGGAAGGGGTGCGGGTGAGGTAGAAGATGTGGCATCCTGCCAGGAACTCGAAGATGAATTCAAAAGCCATGCCGTACATGTGGGCCATGGGCAGTATGCTGATGATGTTGTCGCCTGGTTTCACGTGCTCTCCCAACACTTGCCGCGCGAAGTCGTTGTTGCTCCACAAGGCCCTGTAAGGTATCATCACTCCCTTGGAGAAGCCCGTGGTACCGCTGGTATAGTTGATCATGGCCAGCTGCTCGGGGCTTTTTTCCACAGCGTAGTTCACGTGCTGGCGGCGGAAATACTTGGGGTATTTGGCTCCGAACATCTCGTTGAGGTGCTCGCGGGCATAGGTGAGCTTTTCGCTGCGGGATATCATGAGCGTGAAGTCGGGTAGGTAGATGATGCCTTCCAGCTGGGGCATCTTCTCGGGATCCACTTGCGTGGCCGCCACGTCACCCACGCATAGCAACTTGGCGTCACTGTGGTTGACGATGTTGTGTATTTGTTCGCTGGTGAATTCGTGGAGTATGGGCACCACCACCGCTCCATAGGTGAGCGTGGCAAGGAAAGCCACTGCCCAATGTGCGCTGTTGCGGCCACAGAGGGCAATCTTGTCTCCTGGTTTCACCCCCGAGTTCTCGAACATGATGTGTAACTTCTCTATTTTGCGTGCCACGTCGTGGTATTGCAAGGTGGCTCCCTTGTAGTCGGTGAGCGCGTCAAGATCCCAATGGGTGGTGATACACTCCTGGATGAGGGCGATGAAACTAGGTGTTGATTCCATGGCTATAGGGTGTTGGTTTATTCTTTGAGTACGGGCATTCGGTAGAGATAGCGCTTGATGGATTTCTTGGGTGTCTTCTCGAACTCCTCATGCAGCCGGATTTCGGATATTTTGCAGAAGGCGGGCAGCTGCATGTTCAGCTCTTGCCTGTTTTGCTCCATGATGTTCTGCAGGTCTTCCTCCGTGAATCCCATGGCCTCGGCCTCTTCGTTGTCAGGATGCACCAACGCCACCAGCTTGTCCTCATTTTGCACGATGAGGCTCTCGCTCACCAGTGCCATGGAGTTGAGTATGTTCTCTATCTCTTCCGGGAAGACGTTCTGGCCATTGGAGCCTAGCAGCATGTTCTTGATGCGGCCGTTGATATAAAGGTGTCCGCCTGCGCTCATGGTGCCCAAGTCTCCCGTGTGGAACCACCCGTCTTGGTCTATCACGGCATCGGTGGCTTCTGGGTTTTTGTAATATCCGTGCATCAGGTTGATGCCTTTTGTGATTACTTCTCCAGGTATGCTCTCGGGGTCTTCACTCAATATCTTCACCTCCATGTATTTCACGGGCGTGCCGCAACTATGGCTTGCGAAGTCTGTCCAGTTGCTATAGGTGATGAGCGGCGCGGTTTCCGTTGTGCCATAGGCCATGGTTATGGGGAAGCCTATTCCCGTGAGGAAGTCCTCTATCTCTTTGTTGAGGCCGGCTCCTCCCACGACTACCTCATACATGTTGTCACCCAGTTCTTTCCTCACCATCTCGCAGATGCGCTCCTTCACGCGCTTGTTGATGACGGGCATGTTGAGCAGCAGCTTCACGCGGTGGGTCTGTATGATGGGGAATACTTTCTTGCGGATGATTTTCTCTATCACCAATGGCACGGAGAATATGATGGCGGGCTTTATCTCGGCGCAAGCCTGTGCGATGAAAGTGGGGCTGGGCAGACGTGTGAGGAAGAATATGTGGTTTCCCCAACAGAATTGCAGCAGCATGTCCACCAACATACCATACATATGGGCCATGGGCAGTATGCTCACGATATTGCTGTGGCGAGGATATTTGTCGCCGAGTTGTTCCATCATGCCGTCCACGTTGCCCCACAACGCGCGGTAGGGCAGCATCACCCCCTTGGAGAAGCCCGTGGTGCCGCTGGTGTAATTGATGAGTGCCAGCTCCTCAGGCTCGTCCTTGTGGTAATTGACGTGGTTCTTGCGGAAATACATGGGAAACCTTTGCCCAAACATCGCGTTGAGATGCTCTCGGGCATAGGTGAGCTGCTCGCTGCGGGATATCACCAGCGAGTAGTCTGGTATATAGATGATGCCTTCCAGCGAGGGCATCTCTTCCGCGTCTATCTGCGTGGCGGCCACGTCACCCACGAAAAGCAACTTGGCCTCGCTATGGTTGACGATGTTATGTATCTGCTCTGGAGTGAACTCGTTTTGTACGGGTACGGCCACCGCTCCATAAGTGAGCGTGGCCAAGAAGGCTACACTCCAATGCGCGCTGTTACGGCCACATAGTGCGATCTTGTCCCCACGCTGTATGCCGCTGTTCTCAAACAGGATGTGTAGTTTTTCTATTTTGCGGGCAACGTCATGGTACTGCAAAGTTATCCCTTTGTAGTCGGTCAAGGCATCGTAGTCCCAGTTGTCCACGATGGCTTTTTGGATATAACTGTTAAAGCTAGGTATATTCATGATTGCACAAATCCGTAAATTTCGTGCAAAGATAAGGCTATTTTTGCACATTGCAAAACTTTTTGCGCGGAAAATAAAAAACGGAATAAAAATTATGGGTTTTTTGCCAACATTTCATTCATATCGCATGGATTTAGCGGGGCGAATGAAAGAAACGAGGTAGCTTGGCCCAATCAGCATGATTGTACATACAATCAGGGTCATGGCGTTGATGCCCGCGATGAGTGCCCAATTGAAGTCTATGGGGACGGTGCTCACGTAGTAGGTTTGCGCGTCCAGCTTTACTACGCCCAGGTAGCGTTGCGCCAATAGCAGTCCCAGTCCTAAGATGTTGCCCCATAACATTCCCCTGCCGATGATGAAGACGGCAAACCACAGGAAGGTGGAACGTATGCTGCTATTGCGGCAGCCTAACGCCTTGAGCAGGCCTATCATGTTGGTGCGTTCCAGTATGATGATAAGCAAGCCGCTAATCATGGTTACCCCCGCCACGGCCAACATCAGGCCCAAGATAATCCACACGTTGAGGTCGAGCAACTCCAGCCACGAGAAGATGCTGGGGTTCAGCTCTTGTATGGTGGCACTAGAGTAGGTCTCTCCGTATTTGTCTTGTGTGCGGTTCACCTTATTGATAATGTGTTCTTCCGTCTCGTCCAGCTTGTCGAAATCCTCCACGGCCAGTTCCACGCCGCTTACTTGGTCGTTTTCCCAGCCATTGAGCCTTACGGCCGTGCAGAGGTCGATATAGCACATCGCCTCGTCATAGCGTTTCAGGTTGGTTTCATAGATGCCGTCTATGGTGAATCGCCTGGCTCTTGCCCCTTGTTCGTTGATGAAGTAGGCGTAGATTTTGTCCCCCGCTTTCAAGTGCAGCTTGTCCGCCATCAGTTTCGAGATAAGCAGGTGATTGCGGTTGGCCTTGTCGTCAAACTTGGGGATGGAACCTTCCACGAGGTTTTGGCGCAGGAAGGTGGAATCGAAGTCGGGTCCCACGCCCTTGAACATTACGCCCAGGAAGTCGGAGTCCGTCTTCAGTATGCCTTGCTTCATGGCGAAACGCTGGGTATGCTTTACGCCGGGGATGTTTCTCAGCGTCTTGATAAAAGAGTCGTTCACGGCCACGGGGTAGGGAGTTTGTGACTGTACCGACATAAAATTGGTCACTTGGATATGGCTGCCGAAACCTATCACCTTGTCCCTGATGGTATGCTTGAAGCCCAGCACTACGCAAACGGATACCAGCATCACGGCCAGGCCGATGGCAACGCCGGCGGTGGCTATCTGGATGGCGGGGCGAGACACTTTGCGCTTGTCTCCCTTGTCGCTGTAAATGCGCTTGGCGAGGTAGTAGGCTAGGTTCATCTTCCTTTATCAGTCTTCGTCCACTCTGCCGGGATAGGCTTCCAAGGCCTTGCGCAATACCAGCAGCGCCCTGTTGAGGTCTTCCTTCTTCAGCACGTAGGCGATGCGCACTTGGTTGATGCCCGCGCCGGGAGTGGTGTAAAAGCCGGAAGCGGGAGCCATCATCACGGTCTCCCCCTCATAGTTGAACTCCTCCAGGCACCAGCGGCAGAACTTCTCCGCGTCGTCCACGGGCAGTTTGGCCACGGTGTAGAAAGCTCCCATGGGGATTGGGGAGTAAACGCCCTGTATCCTGTTGAGCCCGTCGATGAGGCATTTCCGTCGTTCCACGTATTCTTCGTATACATCACGATAATACTCCTCGGGAGCGTCAAGCGAGGCCTCGGCCACTATTTGCCCTATCAAGGGAGGCGAGAGGCGCGCCTGGCAAAACTTCATCACTGCTTGCCGTATACGCTCGTTCTTGGTGATGAGCGCGCCTATACGGATGCCACACTCACTGTATCGCTTCGACACGGAGTCTATCAGCACCACGTTTTGCTCTATTCCCTCCAGGTGGCAGGCAGATATGTAGGGGCTGCCCGTATAGATATACTCGCGGTAAACCTCGTCGGAGAAGAGATAGAGGTCGTATTTCTTCACCAGGTCACGTATCTGGTTCATTTCCCTACGGGTGTAGAGATATCCCGTGGGGTTGTTGGGATTGCAGATCATGATGGCGCGGGTTCGCTCGTTGATGAGCTCCTCGAATTTCTCCACCTTGGGCAGCGAGAACCCCTCTTCTATGGTCGTGGCGATAGTGCGTATCTTTGCCCCCGCGCTGATGGCGAAAGCCATGTAGTTGGCGTAGGCAGGCTCTGGCACGATAATCTCGTCGCCTGGATTCAGGCAGCTCATGAAAGCGAAAAGCACGGCTTCCGAGCCTCCAGCGGTGATGATGATGTCATCTGCCGTGACGTGGATATTGTATTTCGCGTAGTAATGCGTCAGTTTCTCCCTGTAGCTCAGGTATCCCTGGCTGGGGGAGTATTCCAGTATTTTCCTGTCTATGGTCTTCAGTGCGTCGAGCCCGCACTGCGGGGTGGGCAAGTCGGGTTGTCCTATGTTAAGGTGATACACCTTGACACCGCGCTTCTTGGCGGCGGCGGCCAAGGGAGATAGTTTCCTGATGGGTGACTCGGGCATCTCTACCCCGCGTACAGATATTTCTGGCATTGTTGATACACGCTGATTGATAACAGTGGGCAAAGATAATAAAAATATGCCACTAAAAAGAAGAAACCTCTGATTTTTTCTCCATTTCCGTTTTGGGTGGGTTTTGGCGGGGCGGTCATGGGTTACCGCTTGGCGGCAACAACATGCCTCCATTGTAGTGACGTTATATTATAATAGTAACATATAATATATTAATAATGTATACGACATCCTTAAGACTCAAATTCAGGGCTTCGGCCAATCCCGCGAAAGAGGGCTCACTGCTTTTTCAGTTGATTCACCATCGCTCGGTGCGCAAGATTAAGAGCGCATACAGAATCTATCTTGATGAGTGGGACGCGGAGCATGGGCAAATCCTCTTACCCCCTGTCTCTTCTCCACGCCATGCCCAATTGGCGCTCATTCGCCAACAAGTGGAGCGGGAGATGGGACAGCTGCGCTGGATAGTGGAAAAGCTGGAACTTTCCGCCTCTCCATGGTCGTTGGACGACGTGGTCAGCCAGTTTACGCCTGGCGGAGACACGTCTGCCAGCGTGTTTGGCTTCATGCGCCGGCAAATCCAGTACAAGCGGCAGCTGGGCAAGATACGTTCCAGCGAGACCTATGCCGCTACGCTCCGCAGTCTCATGCGCTTTCGCGAGGGCGAGGATTTGCCTTTCCGCGAGCTCGATGCCGTGCTGATGGAGCGGTATGAGTCCTACTTGCTGCGCCAGGGACTCACCCGCAACACCACCTCTTTCTATATGCGCGTGTTGCGCGCCAATTACCGGCAAGCCGTGGAGATGGGTCTCACGCCAGATCTTGATCCCTTCCGCCACGTGTATTGCGGCATAGACAAGACCGTGAAGCGTAGCCTCTCCCTTGCGGACATCAAGCGGATAAAAGAGCTGGATCTTTCCAAGAGTCTCGCGCGGGCTTACGCTCGAGACATGTTCCTCTTCAGTTTCTTCACCCGTGGGATGTCTTTCGTGGACATGGCTTATCTCACGAGGCAAGACCTCAAGGGCGGATACCTCTCCTATCGCAGGAAGAAAACCGGCCAACTGCTCACCATGGAGTGGACAAGGCAGATGCAGGCCATCGTGGAAAAGTATCCCCCTAATCCCACTCGCTACCTCTTGCCCATCATCACCCGGGAGGACGGCACGGAGCGGCGGCAATACCAAAACCAGATGATGAAGATAAACCGCCACCTGAAGCATATCGCCGGGCTGTTGAAGTTGCCCGTGGCGTTATCGCTCTACTACAGCCGCCACAGTTGGGCCACCATAGCAAGGGGGAAAGACATCCCGTTGGCTGTCATCAGCGAAGGACTGGGCCATCACTCAGAGGTGACCACGCAGATATATCTTGACTCCATTAAGTCATGGGAAGTGGACAAAGCCAACCGAGAGGTTATGAAGGGACTTTGACGCATCCTGATAACAGTTCACGTGAAGGCACTGGCGGAAATGGTCTCTATGATGACCGCAAGATAGAGGAAAAAGGTAAATAATTGTTTTCCAAAAAAGTTTATCTCCTAATAAGAGACAATCTTATGGCTACAAAAGTACAAATTTTTTTATTATCGGTATACATTTTAACCATTAAATTTTAGTTTTGATGCCCAAGTTTTCCAATTTGTTGACAAAAACTAGGTTAACCGCAAGAGTTAAGAAACTGATTTATAAGTGTTTCACGTAAAAGACCATCTCTTATTAGGAGATAGTCATTTAAATACGCACGGTGCAGCCTTCTGTAAAGAGGTGTTTCCAAAGTAAAAAGCGTAGACATGATGCTTGCAGCGAAAGCGTATGAACCACGAGCTACATATCGTAACTGCTTGTTATACAACGAATTATGCACAACAGGCAGGATTAGAGGGAATGTGTCTTATTGAAGTATGGGCAATCTGCTGTCAGCAACAAATTGGTTTGTGATGCGCGACCTCAAGAGGAGAAACGCCAAGTGCCCCGCTTACCAGATGCTGGGCGATTTGGGGCTGGAAGTCTTTACGCCCATGGTGAGGAAAGTAGTCACCAGGGAGGGGAAGCGCGTTCGCCAGAAGGTACCCTTCATGCAAGACCTGCTGTTCGTGCATGAGAGTCGCAAGGTGCTGGATCCCATAGTGGAACGGACCGACACATTGCAATACCGCTTCCTGAGAGACGGCAGGCGCACGCCCATGACTGTGAGGGAAGGAGACATGGAGCGATTCATGAAAGCCGTGGAGACAGCCGATTGCCATTACTTCTACGCTCCCCAGGAGATAACCCCCGATATGGTAGGCAAGCGGGTGCGCATCGTGGGCGGGCCTCTCGATGGCTATGAGGGCAACCTGCAAAGGCTGCAAGGCTCCCATGTAAAGCGTCTCTTCGTGGAGCTGCCCAACCTCTTGACCGCCGCGGTGGAAGTGCGGCCAGAGTATATAGAGATAGTGAAAGGGTAATGTCACTTCTTCGAAACGCGTATTTGATATGTATAAAGCTCAAGGATATTAACTGACAAATCTGTTCCACGACGTGAAATAGAGAAGTTAGCTATATTCCTTAAGTTATTCTCCAGTTATCTTGGATTCTTGGTCTTATATTCTTCAAAGAATAAACGCATGGTTTCTTTGCCAAATGAAAATTAATCATTAACTTTGTGGGCGAGAGTCAAAGAACTCAATGCTTGAGCAATCAAAAACCAGCAGAGTCATGATGAAGTACCCCATAGGAATACAAAGCTTCGAGAAGTTGCGCGCAAATGGTTATGTTTACGTAGACAAGACAGCCCTTGTTTACCAAATGACCCGTGATATGAGCGTTTACTTTCTCAGCCGTCCGCGCCGCTTCGGCAAGTCCCTGCTTGTCTCTACTTTGGAGTCGTACTTCTTAGGAAAGAAAGAATTGTTCAAGGGATTGGCTCTTGACAAACTGGAAACGGAGTGGAAGGCGTATCCCGTGCTCCACCTGGACTTGAATGCCCAAAATTACGTAAACGAGAAAGCCTTGCGGGAAGAACTGGACAAGCACCTCGTGATATGGGAACGGGCATACGGGATGACCATAGACAAATCGCTTTCCCCTGAGACCCGTTTCTACAACGTAATACGCACCGCTTACAAGCAGACGGGCGAACGGGTAGTTGTGCTGGTGGACGAATACGACAAACCGCTCCTCAGCACCATTGACAACGAAACGTTGCATGAAGTTTACCGTGGCACGCTGAAAGCTTTCTTCTCCGTGCTCAAGTCGATGGACGACTATATCCGTTTCGTCTTCATTACAGGCGTAAGCAAGTTCAGCCACGTCAGCATATTCAGCGATCTGAACAATCCAAAGGACATTTCCATGGATTCAAGATACGTTAACATCTGCGGCATCTCCGAGAATGAGTTGCGTGCTTATTTCGACACCTCCATTCACGAGCTTGCCGACGCTAACGACATGGCCTATGAAGAGGTTTGCGAACAGCTGCGCAAGCAATACGATGGTTATCACTTCTGCGAGAACAGCGTAGGTATCTACAATCCGTTCAGCCTGCTCAATACATTTGATAAAGGCGTGTTCAATGATTATTGGTTTGCCACGGGCACACCCACGTTCCTGGTCAAGTTGTTGCAATCCAAAAACTACAAATTAGGAGATTTAGAGGGGAAGAAAGTCATGTCCGACGTGCTCTCCACCCCAGACACGGCAACATCGAACCCTATTCCCGTGCTTTGCCAAAGCGGCTACCTCACCATCAAGGGTTACGACCGCGATATGCGCATCTACACCCTTGGTTATCCCAATGAGGAGGTGGAACGGGGTTTCCTCAATTTCCTGCTGCCCTACTACACGCCGATAGACAACGATGACAAGGCAAGCTTCCTCAGCGATTTTGTCATGGCCGTACACGAAGGCAGGCCAGAAGATTTCTTGCAGTTGATGCAAACGATGCTGGCGGGGCGTGATTACCGTATAGCGGGCGATGCAGAGAAATATTTCCAAAATACGTTCTACCTGATATTCCAGCTTCTGGGATTCAACGTGCAGGTGGAGCAAGCTACTAGCCAGGGACGCATAGACTTGACCATACAGACCAAAGACTACGTCTATATCGTGGAGCTGAAGCTGGACAAGACGGCGGAGGAGGCCTTGGCGCAAGTCAAGGAGAAGGGATATGCCCGTCCCTTCCAAGGCGATGGAAGGAAGAAGTTTCTGATAGGCGTGAACTTCTCGTCAGAAACAAGAACGATAGAGAAGTGGGTGATAGAAATGCCAGAAGCCACACAGAGATTATATTAAGGCAGCGAAGAAGCATGCGAGACTTATGCCATCCACCATTGGCATAAGTGCTGACAAACTATAAATACCAACCGAATTTTAACTTTGTTTTTGACGTGTCGCCTGTAAAACAGGGGACGCGCCAAAATTGGACGTTTCTCAATCTCTTGACCGCCGCGGTGGAAGTGCAGCTGGAGTATATGCAGATAGTGAAAGAGTAAGGTTACGCTTGCGTAAAGGATATGTCTGTTGCGAATAAGAAGAAAGCGGAGTGCTGTGGCTGCAATGCTTGTGCGGAGATTTGCCCGAAGCATTGCGTCGAGATGAAAGCCGACGCGAAAGGTTTTCTTTATCCAAGGGTAGATAAGCGGAAGTGTGTGGAATGCGGCTTGTGCGAAAAGGTTTGCCCCTTTCAGCCAAAGGAAAGGGGCTTGGCGTTCCCCTTGGCCGCGTTCGCAGGATACAACCGTGACGCAGAGGCGTACCAGGGAAGTTCTTCCGGTGGAGCTGCTTATGTGTTTTCGGAGTATATCATCGGGCAGGGCGGTGTTGTTTATGGTTGCGTGGCCAATGGGTTGGAAATCCACCATGTCAGAGTGGACAATATAAAACAATTGCCAAGCCTGCAAGGTTCAAAATATGTTCAAAGTGATGTGCGGGGACTTTTCGCCCAGGTGGCCAATGACCTGAAAAAACAATTTCCGGTGCTTTTTATCGGAACGCCTTGCCAGGTAGCGGGATTAAAGAATTATATTCGAGTCATACCGCCACGTCTTCACCTCGTAGACTTGATATGCCATGGTGTTCCTTCAGGAAAGATGCTGGCTTCTCATGCGGCGTTAAAGGCACCAGGGCAGCAGATTAAACGGGTGTCTTTTCGCCGAGGCAGCGAATTTAGGATGGAACTTAGTGGGGAAGGGTCGTTTTGTTATGATTGCTCTCCTTATTATAAGGATGCTTATTTGCGGAGCTTCATGATGGGCTTTACTTATCGCCCCAGTTGTTACCACTGCCCGTTTGCCGCTTCCGAGCGTGTGGGTGATGTTTCGATAGGAGACTTTTGGGGACTCCGCGCTATGGGTGATGATTGGCCTGAAGTGCGTAATGGAATATCACTGATATTGCCATGCACGGAGAAAGGAAGTAGGCTTGTCCATGCCGTGGCGGACAAGCTGGCTGTTTATGAGCGTACAGTGGAGGAAGCCGTGGCAGGTAACACGCAGTTGCGCCATCCTATGCCTCGCGCCGTTCGTAGCCGAGCGTTTAATTTACTATGGCCTTTGTTTCCGTTCGATGTCGCGGTGTGGCTTTCGCTGGCAGACCAACTGCTAATCAGCTTAAAGAGAAGAGGCATAAAGATTTTGTCAAATGGTTTCAGAAAGCAATAAGCGGATAGCCAGGAACACGGTACTGCTCTATATAAGGACGCTGTTTTCGCAACTGATAGCCCTTTATACCTCGCGCAAGATACTTGAAATACTTGGCGTGGAGGATTATGGCATCTACAATGTCGTAGGAGGCGTGGTTGGTATGCTTACCTTCTTAAACAGCTCAATGGCTGTGGCCACGCAGCGTTTCTTGACGATAGAACTTGGCAGAAACGACCTGAAAGCCTTCAGGCGTGTCTTTAGCATGTCCTTCATTATACATATAGCATTGGCACTGATAATCGTCATTGCCGCCGAGACGGTAGGACTATGGTTCTTGAATACTCAACTCAATATCCCCGCAGGCCGCATGACAGCGGCCAATTGGGTGTATCAAGTCTCAGTGCTTTCAGTTTTCATTGGGATTATCCAAACACCCTATACAGCCACTATAACAGCTTACGAGCACATGGACGTGTATGCTTATGTGGGAATGGGTGATGCCGTTTTAAGGTTGGCCATTGTTTTCCTTTTGTTGGTCATCAGCTATGACCACTTGATTGTTTATGGTTTGCTTAGTTTGGGGGTATCGTTGCTTTCCGCCATTATAATAAGGATTTATGCTATGCGTCATTTTGAGGTGTGTCGTCTCAAGTGGCAGTGGAATGGAGGATTGTTCCGTTCTATGTTGGACTTCACAGGCTGGAATCTTTTTGGCACGATAGCCTGGCTTCTTAAAGGCCAAGGTTCCAACATCCTGATGAATATTTTCGGAGGCCCTGCGATAAATGCCGCTAGGGGTGTTTCGTTCCAAGTATCTAATGCCATACAGAATCTTGTCAGAGGTTTCAGTACGGCGGTCAATCCTCAGTTGACCAAGAATTATGCTTCAGGCAACCGCGAAGGCCTGTTCAGATTGATGGCGGCTAGTTCAAAGATTTCTTTTTTCCTGTTGCTCGTGATAGCCTTGCCTGTCATGATAGAGATTTCTTATATCCTGCGCCTTTGGCTGGTTGAGGTTCCTGCCTATGCGGCATTGTTTACCCAGCTTGTCCTGCTGGAAGCCTTGCTAAATACTTATGGGGGACCTATGATCACAGGATTGATGGCGACTGGTAATATAAAATGGTATCAGATCTTGGTAGGTAGCGTTTTGTTGCTTATCTTGCCGATTTCTTATGTTTTCCTGCGTTTGGGATATTCTATTGCCACCCCATTGATTGTTTCGGTAGGTGCGATGGCTTTATCCATGGTCTTGCGACTGTGGTTCTGCAAACGGCAGTTAGGTCTTCCCGTGAGAATGTATTTTTATAAAGTGATTTGTCCTACCATAGGCGTATTTCTACTCTCATCAATAGTCCCATTGGTTGTAAGTCAAGTTATGGCTGTTGGCTTTCTTCGCCTTTTGGCAGTAGGGGTGGCAAGTGTTGTTTCAGTTTCATTGCTCACATATAGTTTGGGTTTAGAACGTTCCGAGCGTCAGTTGGTGCGTGTCGCTACCCATAAAGTGTTTCATAAGTTGTTTTGAAGATGGCACAAAAGAGAAAAGTTGGCATCATCACCTTTCATGCCTCTCATAATTATGGTTCCATGTTGCAGGCATACGCTTTGCAACAGACGGTGATTGGCATGGGGTATGATTGTGAAATCATAAACTTTCGCACTGTGAGGCAACGGGAGTTTTATCGCCCGATTTTTGTGCGGGGTTCCTTTATAGACAAAGCGAAGCGTTGCGTGTTTTATGCGCCATATATATATGCATGGAAAAAGAAGCATTGGCTGTTTGAACGCTTCTTAAATGAGAAATATCATTTGTCGCGAGAAGCGTACAATACGCTGGGAGATTTGGAAAAGGCCGACTTGGATTGCGATATTTACATCTCCGGCAGCGACCAGATATGGAATACACGTGCTTTTGACTTTGATTGGGCATACCTGTTACCCTTTGCTGGGAATTCCCGTCGTGTGGCTTATGCCCCAAGCATGGGGCCTGTGCCCTTTCAGTCAATAAGTAGTGAGGACAAGGCAGCGAGAATGGCGAAGTTGTTGAGCGGTTATGACCATCTCAGCGTGCGTGAGCGGCAAACCATGGAAAAGATAGCGCAACTTACCAATAAAGATTGCGTCGTAACGCTTGACCCCACTCTTTTGATTGAGCTAGATGCCTGGAGTAAAATGGCAGGCGACACGCCATTGATAAAAGGAGACTATATTTTTCTCTACACCCCATGGTATGATGAGATAGTCTACTTGGAAGCGGAAAGAATGTCTAGGCGATTGAAAATGCCTGTAGTCATTTCTTTGTTGCATGAAGGACTGATACCCAACCTTAAAATCATGCGCAAACGTTTCAAATGTCGATTGGCTACAGGCCCTATGGAGTTTCTTAATCTGTGCAAATTCGCTAGATATACAGTTGGTCGGTCATTTCATCTGGTGGCGTTTTCCATTATTTTCCGCAAGCCTTTTTATGCCATTGACGGTATGAAAGACAGTAGGGTAATAGATTTGCTGCAGTTGACAGGATTGGAGCAACGTAGCGTCAGCTCTGAAGAGGATTTTGCGGGGATTCCCTTGGCTGTAGATTTTGACACAGTGCATAGCCGTCTTTCAGATGCAAGGGAAAGAAGTTTGGAATGGTTGCGCAAAAGTTTGAGTTAAAAGAGAGTCTTGTTTCCAGAGATGCGTTAAAAATATCATTGTGTTAAGAATAAGTGATAAGATGTGTCGAAAACAAGGAATAATATTGTAACATGAAAATCAATTTCATCGCATTTGCCCCGACAAGTGAGGAAAGGAAAGCATGGTCAGGTACGGTCTATAGTATATACAAAGCCCTAGAACGTATCGAAAACGTTGAAATGAGTTATATAAGCTGTGCGACCAAAACTCCATTTTGGCATGATTGGATATCAAAATTCTTCAATATTTGGAGGTTTTTAGGCTTAACGAACAAACATTATGTGTATACAAACTCTTTTTTATACAAAAGGCATTTAGCAAAGATATTACGGGAGAAGACGAATATAGGTGACTGTGATGCGATAGTTGTTGTGGCATATAGCGTGATAGTGGCAGCTTTGCCCAATATAGAAAAGCCTATAATCTACTTCACGGATGCTACTTATAGTGCGCTGGAAAATTATTATCCAGAAGTATCAGATTTGTTCAGATTTTCTTCCGAACAAGCAAATGCTATCTGCAAGACGGCTTATGAACGATCTGCTGCCGTAGTTGTATCTTCCCAATGGGCGAAACAACATGCTATTGACGATTATGGCATTTCCCCCGAGAAAATACATGTCATAGAGTTCGGTGCCAATTTAGAGTCAGATGAGCTGGGTAATTTCCGCCGAGATTATTCTCAAAAATCACATTATGAGATTCTGCTAAGTGGGGTAAACTGGCGCAGAAAAGGAGGAGATGTCGCTGTAGAGTGTTGCAGACAACTGGTGGCACGAGGCATAAATCTTACGTTAAATATTGTCGGTATGGCCGTGCCGCAACAATACAAGGGGCTTGGCTTCATTAAAGAACATGGTTTCTTTAACAAAAATGATTCAAAACAGTATAAACAATATCTGAGATTATTAGAAGGTTCAGACATATTTCTATTTCCAACTAAGGCGGAATGTTTAGGAATAGTGACATGTGAAGCCTCTGGTTATGGAATTCCTATATTTACTTATGATACTGGCGGTTTATCTAATTATGTCATAAATGGAGTTAATGGTTTTCGGCTAAATACAAATAGTAACGGAGAAGATTTTGCTAAGTGTATTTATAATTCCATTGAAGAACGAAAACTTGGAGTCTTGAGTGAAGGTGGTTTGAGGTTATACAAAGAAAGATTAAACTGGTATGTTTATTCCCATAAGGTATATCAATTGTTAAAATCACTCGCATGTTGATAATTGCGCATCTCTGGACTGAAATTACAAGTGAATTGAGTCATGATATCAGTGTCAATAATAGTTCCTGTATATAATGCGGAGAAATATCTGCGCAGATGTATTGATAGTATTCTGTCTCAATCGTTTGAGCATTTCGAGCTGTTACTTGTCGATGATGGAAGCACTGACAGCTCTGGGGTGATCTGTGATGAGTATGCGACCAAAGATAATCGGGTGAGAGTTTTCCATAAAACGAATGGTGGAGTTAGTTCCGCTCGAAATTTAGGAATAGTTAAATCCTGTGGAGAATGGGTTGCCTTTGTAGATGCTGATGACAGGCTTCTAAAAGATGCTCTTAATATCTTGATGAATAAATCTGCGAGTGGAACAGATTTAGTTATATGCGGATATGAAATTTATAATGAAGATGGGGAATTAATATTCACGACCGATATTGAGGCGCAAGAAAAATTTATCAATATAAATGAAGCAATAACAAAAATGTTTTCTGGCTTATATTACAATGGGTATTTATGGAACAAATTATTTAACCGGTCTGTCATTGTAAATAACGGACTTGTTTTCCATGAAGACATCCATTATAATGAAGACAGATTGTTTTGCATTGAATATATGATTCTCTTACGTTCAAAGGTCTTTTATTCTTCAGAGCCTGTTTATGCTTATCTACAACATGCGGATAGTGCAATATCTTCTATGAATAAGTCATTTAATAGTAAGATGATTACGGAGTTCGATGCTTATGTGATGATTTATAAGGCGTTGAAGGGTATGGTGGGAATTAATAAGCAAAACAAGGAGTTGGCGAAAGAAGGAGTTGTTGCGTCATATAGAAGATTAAAGCGAATGATGAGAAGATATAATTGTGTCGACAATCATATAATGCAGGATAGATTGACGCATACGATCTCGTTAATAGATTACTATTATATTCTTTCAAAATTCTTTGTTAGAAGTGTAAGAAGACGCATCTTCGCTAGTGTATTATAAAAACGATATTAAATAAGTCGCAGATGGAAAGAAACTTGAAAATCCTGGTTTGCTACCACAAAAAGGATTATTTAGTTAAAGAGGAACCTTATCTGCCGTTACAAGTCGGCAAGGCCCAGGCAAAAGTTGATTTGGGAATTGTAGGGGATAATACGGGAGATAACATAAGTGACAAGAACTATTGCTATTGCGAATTGACAGGTATTTATTGGGCGTGGAAAAATCTTAAAGATGTAGATTATATAGGTTTATGCCATTACAGGCGTTTTTTTGATTTTCACCATCAGTGCCGACAAGGTTTTCCGCTGACGGCGTTTCCTGTAAATACGATAGCGCAAAAAGATTTGTCAGTGCCTGATTCCTTACTTTCTCAATTAGAAGAAGGAGGGGTGGTAATGGTTAAACCATTTACGTTTGGACATTCTTTATATTTGAATTATTGTGCCAATCAGATAAGTGAGGATTTCCATACATTGAGGCTTACGATAAATGAAACACAGCCTGATAATATAAAAGCGGCTTTTCATGAAGTGATGTATCACAACAACAAACTCAGTCCGTATAATATGTTTATCATGAAATGGGAAGATTTTGATAAGTATTGTACTTGGCTGTTTTCATTACTTTCATTGGTAGAGCAACGTATGGATATTGCCCATTATTCACCGACTCAGATTCGGATCTATGGGTATATGGGAGAATATTTATTGAATGTATGGGTAAGGGCAATGAACAAGCGAAGAATTTATAAACCCGTTTTATGGTTTAATGATACGGGGGATTTCTGGAGAGGCTCACTAACGAGGTATAAAGTGAGATGTTTGTTTAATGATATTGCGGTGTGGTTTGCCAAAGATCGTAGCCGTATTTTTAGGTTGAAAAAATGATAAGGGAATTTTTATAGAAACCCTCGATATGCAAATGGGAGAATTGTCATATTTCTCGAAGAAGGTTACATTTCTGAGTGTTGTGCTTACCTTTATGATTGTCATTTTGCACGCTAAGACACCAGAACGATGGGGGCTACCATTAAACATGGACAACCCTTTTATCTATTTGACGAGCGTGTTCGCTCAAATGGGTGTGCCGATGTTCTTTTTCATATCAGGGCTTTTGTTTTATAGGAATTGTGATTTTAAAGTCATTGAGAGAAAATTATATTCCAGAGTACATTCATTGCTTATCCCATATGTGATATGGAATGTTCTGTTTGTTTGTATATTTTGGGTGTTGACTCATGTTCCTTTATTACATAATAGAATGAACATGGGTGAGGTCTTGAATGATCCTGTAGAAATCATCTACGCGATAATTAACGCACGATATACAGTGTTGTGGTTTGTAAAAGATTTGATGATATTTTGTGCCTTGTCCGCTGGAATATATATAGCGTTGAGTAGTATAAAGGTGGCTTTAGCTGTGCTGGCATTGTCTATTATTAATGCGTTATTGGGCGATTATGGGTATGAAAATATTTGCATGTGGTTTCCTATGTATTTTACAGGGGCTATTGTAGGGAAGTTTTATTTGAACAAATCAGCGTTATATGGCGATTTGAGCGGCATCATAAAGAAGCCATTTCACAAGCGCTGTGTTACTGCCCTGTTATTGGCTGTTTTAGTGCTTTTGTATATTATGGCTGCAAGAGATGCCGGTAATTTGTTTTATTATAGATTGCTTGCGCCAATACTGGTATGGATGGTGGTGGATTTTTTGTTAAAGGGTTTTATCACGCAAAGATTCCAAGTTAGACCTTGGATGAAATACATGTTTTTTATTTATTGTACTCATCAATTTGTATTGAATGTGCTTCAAAAATTTGTTGTGATGACTTGTCCTCCAACTCCTTTGACTTTAAACCTCACATTTATATTAAGTCCAGTTGTAGTGATTGTGTTATTGATATGTACAGCCAAGATGCTATCAAGATATAGATTTTATAGTTATTTATCTGGCGGGAGATAAGAGAATGAGGCATTGTATTATAATGACCATATATAAAGATGTAGAAATGGTAAACCATTTCATATCTTTAACACCTCAAGATTGGGGTATATACATACATTTAGATAAGAAGTCGAAAATCCATATCTCAGATGTTGATTCTCGTGCAAGGGTTTTTTCGATTAAAAAGATTTATTGGGGAGGCTGGGAGCATCTATACGCTTTCTGGTTTTTATTGAATAAAGCGAAAGAATCAGGCGTACATTATGATTATTTTCATTTAATCTCAGGCCAGGACTTTTATGCATGTCCGACAGCCTGCTTTGATGACATATTGGGTAGTGAAAAGATGAGCTATATGGGTCTTTTTCCTATACCTAATAAGCACTGGCATTGGGATGGTGGCTATAAAATATTTAAATACAGGACACTTTCTTCTTTTTGCGATATACGGAAAACGGTTCCAAGAGCGGTCAATAAACTGTATTACTTGCTACAAAAATACACCCATACAGAGAAGCCTTTACCATCATATCCATTATATGGAAGTACTGTTTACAGCTCACTGCATCATGATTTTGTTGACTGGATGCTAGCCAGCGATTCAGCGAAGTCATTATTGAAAGGCTTGAAAAATTCCACTTGCGCTGAAGAAGTCTTTTTTCAAACGGTAATAATGAATTCACCTTTCAAGGATAAGGTGAAAGCGGAAGTGACATTGCGATACGTGGATTGGCATTCTGTGCAAAGGCCTAAATTTTTAGATGCATCTGATTTTGAAAAGATCAAGGCCTCAAATAGTCTGTTCTGTAGAAAAGTGGATTCACGTCTTTCAAAAGATTTAGTTCCATTATTGGGAAATTATGTCCTCAAATCCGCAACCGCCCTCATAAGATGACACAGAGGTCAAAAAGGTAGCGACACTGTGGCAAAAGAGGGTGCAACGCAGCAAAAATCGCCACAAAGACGCATTAAATCCCCTTACCCCACCATGCGACTTGAGGCAATACGCAAAGTCACGACCATAAGTTGTCGGTGTTATCCAAAGTCATTCTGGAACACATCAGCATAAGCGTTGTTGCATGAAT